>JAABUM010000332.1_pt1 | contig 89154 bp, 94 predicted proteins | sample 5559161 | NCBI WGS metagenome assembly JAABUM01 (sample SAMN10711868, study PRJNA513369) | rock metagenome | isolation source: Antarctica rocks | place: Antarctica: Victoria Land, Siegfried Peak nord
CTGGGATGCTGGCCGGCGCCGACAGCATCGACGACCTCGACGTGCTACGTCACGGCGGGATGGCCAAGGTGTTCTCGGGGATCCGGGCGCCGTCGACGTTGGGCACGTTCCTGCGCGCGTTCACCTTCGGGCACGTCCGCCAGCTCGACGCCGTCCACTCCCGAGTGCTGGCCGGGCTGGCCGCGGCAGTGCCGCGGCTGCTGGCCGGCACTGATGGGATAACTTTCGTGGACATCGACGACACCGTCCGGCAGGTCCACGGGTACGCCAAGCAGGGCGCCGCGTACGGCTACTCCGGTGTCAAGGGACTCAACGCCCAGGTGGCGGCCCTGTCCTCGCCGACCTGTGCGCCGGTGATCGCGGCGGCCCGGCTGCGCAAGGGCAACGTCGTCTCCGGACACGGCGGTGACCGGTTGATCGTCGATGCCATCGCCACCGCACGGTCCGCCGGGGCCACCGGGCAGGTGATGGTCCAGGCCGACTCCGGGTACTACCGCCAGGACCTCATCGCTGCCGCGGTCCGGGCCAAGGCCTGGTTCTCGGTCACCGTGCGAATGAGTCCCTCCGTCCGGCAGGCGATCGCGGCGATCCCGGACCAGGGGTGGACGGCGATCCGCTACCCGAGGGCGATCTGGGACGCCGACCAGGGGCGGTGGATCTCCGAAGCGCAGGTCGCCGAGGTCGACTTCACCGCATTCACCTCCCACCCCAAGAAACGCCAGGTCCGGTGCCGGCTGGTCGTCCGCCGCGTCGAACGCCTCAACCCAGCGGCGAGCCAGGGACAGGACGAGCTGTTCACCAGCTGGCGGTACCACGGGTTCGTCACCAACTCCGCTCTCACCGCGGTCGCTGCGGACCAGACCCACCGCGACCACGCCATCATCGAGCAGGTCATCGCCGAACTGAAGGACGGGCCGATGGCGCACGCCCCGTCCGGGAAGTTCACCGCCAACGCCGCCTGGCTGGCCCTGGCCTGCCTCGCCTTCAACATCCTGCGCGCGGCCGGCGCCGCCGCGTCGGTCCGGCACGCGAAAGCCCGCTGGGCCACCCTGCGCACCCACCTGGTCGCCGTCCCGGCCCGAATCGCCTACTCGGCGAGGCGGCTCGTCCTGCACCTGCCCACCGACTGGCCCTGGGCGCCAGCCTGGGAAGACCTGTGGACCACCGCCACCACAACCTGACCGACACGGCCCACCAGGCCCCCGAGGAAACACCCCAACGTGGAAGAGCCGGACAGACCGGCCGCTCCGCCACACCATCACCCCAACCGACAAAGAGACGCCAGCACAACTCGCTACCAGCAGGCGCCCAGAATCACCTTCGGTGGATCAGGGTTCAGCCAGATCACCATGAACTGGCGCGGCCGACCCCTGAAAACCCACCAGATCATCGTTGACCTCATCGCCAGCACCAGCACCGCCACCGGCCTGACCGTGCACGCCACCCTCGACACCGCCCAGTACCCCACGGGCGTCACCTACACCGACAAGGACCTAGCCGCCCTACCCCTACAACGCCACGACTTCCACGGCGAATGGAACTACACCCTGAACCCCGCCGACACGCCGTAGCGCAGCGAACTTATTTCGTCGCGGGTCCTTAGCCCCGGCTAGGCCGTTTTATACGCAGTAGTGGGACCGGGAACACCCGCTCCCACCGCTGGCACGCCAGCCGGGCCAAGTATCGTCGCGTCCGGTCCACAGGACCGGAGCGGAAACGTCCTGGGAAGAGCAGGCAGCGGCTTCCGCGGCAGGGATCAGCTGCCCAGCCGGGACTACAGCAGCTGTTTGACCTGCTCGGGAGCAGCACCGTGACCAGCCGCCGCCCCACCTCAACCACCGGCGACCGCCGCGCCCGCGGTCGCCGGTCGCCGGTCGCCGGTCGCCGGTCGCAAAGCTCTGAGTTGGCGGAGTTACCGTGGTGGGCGTGGCGATGCCTTCTCGCGGTCTGCCAGTCGGCCCGGGCCTGGGCCGTTTCGGGACCTTCATCCTGCACGCCGCGATCTGGCACATCGTGGGCCAGGCGATCCGGACGATCTTCGTGCACTACCCCGCGCTCGGCTCGGTCGTGGCCATCCTGCTCGTGGTGCTGGCGCTGTATGCCCTGGTCCGCTGGCTGCGCCGCCGGTCACGCTACGGCCGCTCCGACTACGGCCGTACCGTCCGGGGACGCTCCCGCCAGGACCGCTGGAGCTCGCGGGGCCCGCAGGACTGGTAGCGCGCAGGTCGGCTGCTGCTGCCCCAATGGGCGCTCAGCGACGGCGGTCTGCGACGTGCGGCGAGATGGCCGGGTCGAGACGAGACCGATCGCGAGATAGGTCGCTGCGAAGGTTGGTCAGGGCAATCTGCCCCGCCAGCCGGGTGAGGGGGTGTCCAGCCTGGATAACCGCCTCGACGACCCGCACACCCGCGTCGTGGGCCGTGCGCAGCACCGCCTCGCGGGAAGGCGGCCATCGTCTACAGGGTCATCCGCGGGGTCACCCTGCGGCCTCCTCGATCACCATCGGCTGAGCCGAAACCGGTGAAGCCCCGCCGCCGCGGCGCGGTAGCTGCCGGGCCACCTGGAGGCATCAGGGAGGCACCAGGCGCCGGCGACACCGGCGAGCCAGGTCAGGACGTTGGGTGTCATGTCCCTAAACGCCGGCATCGAGTGGCCGAGGCTTGCCACGATGTAGGACTGCACCCAGGCTCCCTTCTGGTCGCGTGGAGGAAGGTCAACGACGGCGACTTCGACTGCGGGTCCGCCAGCGACGTCGCGACCAACAGGTGCGTGTGTCGGGGCGGGTGGTGGGCGCTGGGCGCCAGGAAGCTGAGCCCTGGCGTGTCCAAATCGGATGCCACCGCAGCCGTGCGCCTGAGCTGCACGGCCTTGACCTTGCGGGCACCGTCGCCGGCGTCGTCAGCGACGCCCAAGCGGGCGCCTTCGCAGCGTCTCGCTGGAGTCGGGGTCACAGGCCGTTTCGGGGGCATTCCGCCACGATTCCGCGACGTGCTGACAAACAGAATGAACTGGCGTCATTTGGTGTCGACCTCTGAAGGTTCCGCATTTGCTGTCCCGCAACGGATTCCGCGGATAGTCGCTGCTCGGGGAGCCGCCCGCTTCGCGGCCTGATTCGTCCTCCTAAAGCGGGTGTCGGCAGTTCAAATCTGCCCGGGGGCACGCGACGAAGGTGCGCTCAAAGGACCTCTCCGGCATTGCCCTCGCCCAAGCCGGGCCTGTCATTCTGCTCTACCCGCGTGGTGCCCGAAAGGCCGATCGACCCGGAAATGCCCGCCCCGCGCGTGCGAGGTCCGCCTAGGTGCACACGTTCGTGTCCCTGCCCACTCACAAGCTGCACCATGCCGAGGGCTTGACGAGCTCTCCGGTCTGCCTCTCATGCATCGTCGCTCCTACGTCGGCCAGCTCGACCTTGAGGGACGGTGAGCGTCCCCGTCAAGAAGCGCAGTACGCCCTGGCGCGAGGTTCTCCGTATCACCCACGCGGCCCATGGCGAGGGCACGACCCGTTAGCGCGTCCGGTCAGGCCTCGTAGCCCAGGCACAGGAACCGCACACCGCCCGGACAGCGGGACCGGCCAGGGTCCATCTATGACCTCACCTCATGGCACGCCTGGGCCGCTGTCCTCACGGATCCGACGAGCGGTCACCGCCGTCGTCGCGACCAGCCTCGCCTCGTTCGGCTTCTTCGCCGTCCAGGCATCGCAGAGCAACGCCACCCAGGCGACGTCGTCCTCGACGGGCACTGGTACCACCGCGGGCAGCTCCACGTCGAACACCACGTCGGGGACCTCGGTCACCTCCGGTAACTCCGCAGCCCCGAGCAACGGCGGGAGCAACGGGTCATGACCACGGTCATCCACCACGACACCCGCTGCGGTATGCCGACCGCGTCCTGGTCGGCCTGGAGCTGCACCGTCAGGCTCGTCGTGAGCGACCGGCGGGTCCTGGACCGGGCAGTCGCTGCCGTGGCGGCGCTGATGGACCAGGTGGACCGGGCGGCAAGCCGGTTCCGGGCCGACTCCGAGCTCTCGCGTGCCAACGCCCTGGCCGGTCGGCCGGTCCCGGTGTCCAGGACGTTGGTCGACCTGGTCAGCCGCGCTCTCGACGCGGCCCGGCTCACCGGCGGAGCGGTCGATCCCACGCTCGGGCGCGACCTGGTCCGGCTCGGCTACGACCGGGATATCCTGCTGCTCACCGGCTGCCCGGACGCGGACGCGGCCGCGGACTCGGACTGCGATCCGCACGAGCCCGGCGTACAGGGAAGCACCGCTGCTGCAGGTACGTCGTGGCACGACGTGCGCGTCAACCGCGACATGGGACTGCTGACCGTGCCGGGCAGCACCCGGCTGGACCTCGGGTCCACCGCCAAGGCGCAGACCGCCGACTGGGCGGCCACCACCGTATACGCCCGTTACGGCTGCGACGTCCTGGTCGAGATCGGTGGCGACCTCGCCGTGGCGGGCGCCAAGAGGGACTGGCAGGTCACGGTCGCCGAACGCGAGGGCAGCCCCGGCCAGCAGGTCGGGGTACTCGGCGGAGGGCTGGCCACCTCAACCACGACGGTGCGGACCTGGACCCACGCCGGGCGCGCCGCGCACCACATCCTCGACCCGGCGACCGGGGAACCGGTGGACGGGCCATGGCGCACCGCCTCGGTCGCCGCGGGCTCCGCCCTGGCGGCGAACGTGCACAGCACTGCCGCCCTGGTCAAAGGCGCCGGCGCCGAGAGCTGGCTGCGGCGTCAGGGGCTCGCGGCGCGTCTGGTCGACCGGGCGGGCCACGTCCTGCTGGTGGGCGGCTGGCCGGACGACCGGCACAGCGGCGCCCCCCAGCCGGGCACGGCCCACCTCGACAGGTCAGGCGGCGCATCATGCTGATCTGGTATCTCGCGCGCGCTGCCGGTCTGGCGGCGTTCCTCTCGCTCAGCGTCGCGACGGGTGTCGGGGCCTACACCTCGCGGCGTACCACCGACCCTGCGGCCCGCGTCGTCTGGCAGTACGTGCACCGCGCGGCGGCGCTGTCCGGCGTCGTCCTGCTCGTCCTGCACATCGTGACGATCCTGGCCGACGCCTACGCCGACGTCGGGCTGAGCGGCCTGCTCCCGTTCGGGTCCGGCTACCGGCCCCTGGCGGTCACCCTCGGTGTCCTCTCCCTGTATGCGGTCGCCGCCGTCTGGGTCACCGGAGTGCTCCGCACCCAGATGAGCGGCTCACCCGGCTCGGCGGGGCTCTGGCGGCGGATCCACCTGCTCTCCTACGGCGCATGGCTGCTCGCAGCCGGGCACTTCCTGCTCGTCGGCAGCGACACCGGCCAGTGGTGGGCTCTGGCGACCCTGGCCGGTGGGACCGCCGCCGTGGCCGCCGGGATCACCGCCCGGCTCAGCGACCGGGGCCCCACCATCACCCGCACCGGCACCGCCGCACCGAACGCGGCAGGACGATGACCTCCCTGCTGGACCATCCCACGCCACCGCCGCGCTCGGGCTTCCACGGCCTGGACCCGGCCGCGATCCCGGTCGGCTCCATCGGTACGGCCCAGATGCTCGCCGGCATCGGCGGCGACCTCACCCCGCACGCCGCGCACCTGGGCGTGCACGGCCCCCTTCCCCGGCTGAGTCGGGACCGGCTCCTCGCCGAGCTCGACCAGGTCGCCCTGGCCGGCCGCGGCGGCGCGGCCTATCCCGTCGCCGCCAAGATCCGCGCCCTGCGCAGCGGCAGCACACCCGCCGTCGTCGTCAACGGTGCCGAGGGCGAACCGGCCAGCGCCAAGGACCACGTCCTGCTCGCCCGAGCACCCCACCTCGTCCTCGACGGCGCGACGTTGCTGGCCGACGCCGTCGGCGCTCCGCGGATCGTGGTCGCCGTCACCGACCCTCGTGTCGCCCAGGTCCTGGCCACCGCGCTGGCCTCGCGGCCGGACGGCGCGCGGTTCGAGGTGCGCCTCCTGGCATCGCGGTTCCTCGCCGGCGAGGCGCACGCTCTGATCAGCGCCCTCAACGGGGGGAACGGCCTGCCACCCGGCCGCCAGGTGCACGCCACCGCACGCGGCCTCGACGGCGCACCGACGCTGCTGTTCAACGCGGAGACCTGCGCCCAGCTTGCTGTGCTGGCCCGATCCCGGCCCGACGCGCATACGGCGGCCGGCACAGCAGGATCGCCGGTCACCACCCTGCTCACCGTCTCAGGTGCGGTGGCCAGCCCCGGGGTTCTGGAGGTGCCCTGCGGAGTCGAGCTCGGCCAGGTCCTACGGGCCTGCGGCGCGGCGCCGCCCCAGGCTGTGGTGCTCGGCGGGTACCACGGCACGTGGCTGGCCCCCGACCCCACGCAGCGGCTGTCCGTCACCGCCCTCGCCGCGGCCGGCGGCACCTTCGGCGCCGGTGTCGTCGCCGTCCTCGGCCTCGACACCTGCCCCCTTGCCGAGCTCACCGCAGTAGCGGCGTGGCTGGCCGGGGAGTCGGCCCGGCAGTGCGGGCCATGCGCCTTCGGGCTTCCCGCCCTCGCCGAAGACCTGACCGCGCTCCTGACCGGGCGAACCCCGACCGAAACCCTCGGCGGTACCGTCCACCGGCACGCCCAACAGGTGGCCGGCCGCGGCGCGTGCGCCCACCCCGACGGCGCCGCGAGGTTCATCACCACCGCGCTGAGCCTGCTGAACCAGGACATCAGCACACATCAGGCCTACGGCACCTGCCGCCGTCCCCACCGAGGCCACCTCGCCCTCACCCGGGCCGAAGCGCTCACCCCACGGACAGGCCACTGACGCATGCCCAACACCGAACCGGACGCCGTCTCCGTCGACTGGACCCGATGCGACGCCCACGGCCTCTGCACCGCCCTGCTGCCCGCCAGCATCACCCTGGACGACTGGGGCTATCCCCAGCTCGACCCACGCGCCCTCTCCACCGAACGCCGCAGCGACCTCCGGCGCGCCGTCAGCAGCTGCCCCGCCCTCGCCCTTCGACTCGGCAGCTGAGCGCCCTGCCCAGAGCAGCAGCGCCGGCCTGTAGGCGGACCCGACAACGGTCGGCGATGGCTGCGACCGGCGTGGCCGGGGCTCAGTCCCGCGCCGCCCATGCCTCCCGAAGCCGCGCCAGCATGGCGTCCACCGGCTGGGCGCCGGACAGCTCGTGACGGTCGTCCACCAGGAGGTGGGGGACGCCGCTGATCCCCAGCCGCTCGGCCAGCGCCTCGTCGTCACGCACCTCGCGGGCGTAGTCGTCCGCCGCCAGCACTGACGCGACCCGGCGCTCGTCCAGGCCTGCCTCGGCAGCCAGCCGTTGCAGGCGTGAGTGGTCGTCGACCGCTCGGCCCTCGGTGAGGCAGGCGGAGAAGAGCCGCTCGAGCACTGCTGACTGCTCGGCCGGTCCACCGGACGCCAGCCCCAGCTGGACCAGCCGGTGCGCATCGAAGGAGCTTGCCGTCACCGCGAGGTCGAGGTTCAGCCGCAGGCCGTCCTCGGCGGCGATGGCGGCGATCCGGTCGGTGATCGCTCGCGCTCCGCCCAGCCCGCCGCCGTGCCGCTCGGCCAGGTGCTCGAGCAGGGGACGACCCGACCCGGGCACCGCGGCGGGGTCGAGCTCGAAGGACCGGTAACGCACCTGCACGGACGCAGGGTGCTCGAAGCGGTGCACCGCCTCCTGCAGCCGCCGCTTGCCGATGTAGCACCACGCACAGCCGACGTCCACCCACATCTGGACCTGCAGGGCCGGCGGCTCGCCCGGCTGGGCGGCGGCCGCCCGGCCGGGCGGCGGCTCAGGGACGGCCGTAGCCGGACACCCCGCCGTAGATCGTGTGCAGACCCACGGTGCTGCCGCTGTGCGGGGAGTCCCACATCTGGCCGCCGCCGGCGTAGATGCCGACGTGGTAGGCGGGCGAACCGAAGAACACCAGGTCGCCGGGCTGCGGGCTGGATACGCGAGGGATGGCTGTCTGCTGGTCATATGCCGTGCGCGGCAGCGAGATGCCGATCTGGCGGAAGACGTAGCTGGTGAAGCCGGAGCAGTCGAATCCAGACGGGCTGCTGCCCCCGTAGAGGTACGGCACTCCGGCGTAGCGAGCGGCGATCGCCAGCACGCCGCTGTTCGAGCTGGTTGCGGGCGGGCTGGGCTTCGGGCTGGGGCTCGGCTTCGGGCTCGGCTTCGGGCTCGGCTTCGGGCTCGGCTTCGGGCTCGGCTTCGGGCTCGGGCTGGGCTTCGGGCTGGGACTGAGATTCGGGCTGCTGTGGCTGGGGGTGGGGCTGGTGGTGCTGTGGATCACAGGACGCACGGTGCTGCGGCTAGTGTGCTGCGGCCGAGCCTGCACCGCCGGCGGGGCCGGGTGAGCGACGGCAGGAGCCCGGCGCACGGTCACGTGCTGCTGCACCGCGACGACATCCACCACGTGCACAACCTGCACCACCGGCTTGGCCGCCGGCCGGGGATTGGGCTTGGGCTTGGGCTTGGGCTTGGGCTTGGGCTTGACGATGCCGGTGAAACCGATGTCGCCGAAGGTGGTGTTGACCAGCCCGGACATGTCCGGCGCCTCGGCACTCAAGGCCACTGCCGGCACGGCACTGACCGCCGCCGAGCCGTCGTACAGGGTAGATCCTGTCACCGGCGCGGCACCGGACCGGACAGCAGCCTGCGGCCCGGCCGATGCCGGCAGGCTGAAGGCGGCCATCAGGCCGGCAGACGCCGCCACCACGGCCGACGCCTTCGCGGCCGGATGGGCGGTGCGGCCGAGCGCTGCGGTCAGGGCGAGTGCGGCGGAGTGGTTTCCGGGCGCGCGGTGGCGCCCGGCAGACGGGTTCGACACGTGACAGGGCCTCTCGGACGCCTACGAGGTGAGCTGTCGGGTTCGGATGGGAGGTGTTCACCCGGCCGGCCGCGCGGCCTGGAAGTTCTCCGGCCACGGCGACTGACTTGACCCCAAGGCGCGTCTCGCGGCGCACCGGAAGTGGTTCCCCCGCCCCTGCCAGGCGAGTACTCGACGACCCCTGCGGCGTGGTGGCAGGACTAGGCGAACCACGACAGGTGCCTCCACGGGAGTGGAAGTGCGGCCGAATGTAGCGCGCCCCCGCATCTGGTGTCGCGCCGAGATGGCGACCGCAGTGGGACAGCGCGGGTGATGCTTCTCACATCGGACAGTTCATGGCATATCCGGGCGAGCCGGACAAGTCCCGGCGCCGTGGCCCCCGCGCCGGGAGGGGTCAGGCGACGGGGGAGCCCACGAAGACGTGCGCTGCGACCTGGACCGGCAAGGAGACCCCCGCGGACTCGTCGGCACCCTCCCGCACAACGACCACCCGGTCGCCGGTGGAGCGCACCCACACCCGCTGGCCGGGCAGCAGCCCCGCCACCGTGAGCAGGCTCAACGCCTCGTGGTCGACCTGTACCGGCTCGCCGATCCGCCGCACCACCACGACCCGGCCCTCCGGGGCAGCCAGCTCCACCAGGCTGGTGACCCCGTCGCGGAACTCCTCGCTCAGCTCCTCCCCCAGCTCATCGAGCCCGGGGATCGGGTTGCCGTAGGGCGACTCGCGCACCTCTCCGATCAGCGCCAGGACCTTGCGCTCGACCCGCTCGCTCATGACGTGCTCCCAGCGGCAGGCCTCGTCGTGCACGTACTCCCACTCCAGCCCGATCACGTCGGTGAGCAGCCGCTCGGCGATCCGGTGCTTGCGCATCACCCGCGTCGCCAGCTTGCGGCCCTGCTCCGACAGCTCCAGGTGCCGGTCCGAGGCCAGCGACAGCAGCCCGTCGCGCTGCATCCGCGCAACCGTCTGGGAGACCGTCGGACCGGAGTGACCGAGCCGCTCGGCGATCCGCGCGCGAAGGGGGACGATGCCCTCTTCGTCCAGCTCGTAGATCGTCCGAAGGTACATCTCGGTCGTGTCGATCAGGTCCGTCACACCACATACCCTCTCACTTGTGCCCAACACCGTGCTGTGGCTCAGGCGCGACCTCCGGCTCGCCGACCACCCCGCGCTGAAGGCTGCACACACCGAGTCCGACGGCGGCCGGGTGCTCCCGCTGTTCGTGCTCGACCACCGGCTGTGGGACGGCGCCGGAGCCGCGCGCCGGGCCTGGCTCTGCGCCTCCCTGGAGAGCCTGCAAGCCCGGTACGACGGGGCGCTGGTCGTGCGCTCGGGTCCACCCGCCGCCGTGGTCGCCCAGGTGGCGCGCGAGGTCGGCAGTCCCAGCGTCCACGTCACGGCGGAGTCCACCCCGTTCGGCCGTCGCCGCGACGCAGCGGTACGCGCCGCTCTGGAAGGCGACGGACGGCGTCTGGAGGCGACCGGCACCGCGTACGCCGTCGGGCCCGGCACCGTGCTCAACGGCAGCGGCGCGCCGTTCCAGGTCTTCACCCCCTTCTCCCGCGCCTGGCGGCGGCACGGCTGGCCCGCTCCAGCCAAGATCCCGCGCAAGCTGCGTTTCCTCGGCTCGGTCGAGTCCGAGGAGCTGCCCGAGGCCGGCGACGCGGAGGACGTGCCGCGCCTTCCCCGCTCCGGCGAGCCTGCGGCGCTCGAGCACTGGCACGACTTCCTCGACGCCGGCCTACGGCGCTACGACCAGGATCGCGACCGGCCCGACCTGGACGGCACCTCCCAGATGTCGGCGCACCTGAGGTATGGCGAGATCCACCCCCGGACGTTGCTGGCGGACATCGCGGCCCACCCCGAGACGCGCAAGAAGGGGGCTGAGCGGTACGTCACCGAGCTGTGCTGGCGCGAGTTCTACGCCGACGTGCTGTGGCACCGGCCGGACTCGGCATGGCACGACCTGAAGCCGGCGTTGGCGACCATGGTCTACGACGAGCCGGGCGAGCGCTTCGAGGCCTGGAAGCGCGGGCGGACCGGCTACCCCGTCGTCGACGCGGGCATGCGCCAGATCGCGTCCCAGGGCTGGATGCACAACCGGATGCGGATGATCACCGCCAGCTTCCTGGTCAAGGACCTGCACGTCCACTGGTCCCACGGCGCGCGGCACTTCCTGTCCCTGCTGCGCGATGGCGACGTCGCCTCCAACAGCCACGGCTGGCAGTGGGTTGCGGGCACCGGCACCGATGCGTCGCCGTACTTCCGGATCTTCAACCCGGTCACCCAGGGGACGAAGTTCGACCCGGGTGGTGACTACGTGCGCCGCTACGTCCGGGAGCTGCAGCACCTGCCCGGCGCCTCCGCGCACGAGCCGTGGAAGGTGCCCGGGGGCTACGACGGCGCCTATCCGCAGCCGATCGTGGACCACGCCGTCGAGCGGGCCGAGGCGCTGCGCCGCTACGAGGCCGCGCGAGCGTGAACGCTGGGAGCGGGCAGCTGGGACCAGTGAGCCGGTGAGCGGTATGTGGATCGGCTGGGTGGAGCTGGACCTGCTGCTCGGCGACGTGCACTCGCTCAAGGCCAAGCGCTCGGTGGTCCGTCCGCTCGTAGCCGAGCTGAAGCGGCGGTTCGACGTCTCCGCGGCTGAGGTGGGCCACCTGGACCTGCACCGGCGGGCGGGAGTCGGCGCGGCCGCTGTCTCTCCGGACCGCGCGCACCTGGTGGAGCTCTTGGACTCGGTCGAGTCCTTCGTCGCGGGTCGCCCGGAGCTGGACCTGCTCTCGGCGCGACGGGGCCCTGGGCCGGAGCGAGGACGAGTGACCAGGCCGCCAGGGCACGTCGTCGTCGTCGGCGCGAGCCTGGCCGGGCTGTTCGCGGCTGCTGCCGCCGCCGGAGCGGGGCGGCGCGTGACGATCGTCGAGCGGGACCGGCTGCCGTCGGAGATGGCGCCGCGACCGGGCGTGCCCCAAGGGGAGCAGCCGCACGTGTTCCTCTACCGGGGCCTGCTGGCCATGGACGAGCTGCTGCCCGGGATGCGCAGGGACCTGCTCGACCACGGCGCCGTCCGTTCAACACCGGAGACCTGCCCTGGCACAGCGACCTGGGCTGGACCGGGATGGGCCATGACGGCTACGAGGTCGTGTCGGCGACCCGGCCGCTGCTGGAGCACGTCGTCAGCACGCGGGTGCGCGCACTTCCCGGCGTGCGGATCCTCGAGGGGGCCCGGGTGCGCCGGCTGAGTCGCGACGGCGAGCGCTGGGCCCTGCACCTGCACGACGACGGGCGGCTGGTCGGGGACCTGGTCGTCGACGCATCCGGCCGGGGCTCGCGCATGCCGACGTGGCTCGGTGACCTGGGCATCGACATGCCGCCGGCGACCGAGTTGGACGCCGAGGTCGGCTACGCCACGCGGGTGTACGCCGCCGCCCCAGAGGACGCCGGCTTTCCCGGGGTCGTGGTGATGAGCACCCCGGCAACACGGGCCGGCGGGATGGCCCTTCGCGTCGAGGGCGACCGCTTCCTGGTGCTGGCGTCCGGATACGGCGAGCGGCGGCCGGCGCGCGACCCGGACGCGTTCCTGGCACACCTGCGCGGGCTGGTCGACCCTGCGGTGGCCGACCTGGTCGGCGCCCGCCGGCCGGTCGGGGAGGTGCTCATCTACCGTCGGACCGGCAACCGGCGCCATCGCTACGAGCGGGTCAGGCGCTGGCCGGACGGCCTGCTCGTCGTGGGGGACGCGCTCTGCGCCTTCAACCCGGTCTACGGCCAGGGCATCACCGTCGCCGCCATGGAGGCCGGCCTGCTGCGCCGGGCGCTCCGGCGTGGCTTCGGCCGCTCCCGGGGTGACTCGCGCCGGCTGATGCGCCGCTTCTCCGCAGCCGTGGACCTGCCCTGGGCGATCGCTACGGGCGCCGACGCAGCCTACGCCGCCGACGTCATACCGCGGTGGCGGAGACCTGGCCAGTCGGCTCTGGCCTGGTGGTCGACCCGCGTGGGCCTGCTGGCCACGCACGGCGACCAACGGGCAGCACACACCCTCGCGGGGGTCTACCACCTGATGTCCTCGCCGGCCGCCCTGCTCCACCCGGCTCTGCTGGCCGCCGCCGCGAAGGCGGCGCTGTCGGGTCTCGGACCGCCCGAGCCACGACCCGCCTCGCTGCATGCTGCGCCGAACCAGAGCGGGCGTGCCGACGTGGTGTGCGATCGCGGCAGCAGCGTCCAGACCACCAAGATGTCTCCGTGACCTTCACCACCCGCCCGACCCTGCACGGCACGTTCGGGATGGTGTCCTCGACGCACTGGATCGCCTCCCAGTCGGCGATGCGCTCGCTGGAGCTCGGCGGCAACGCCTTCGACGCCGCGGTGACGGCCGGGTTCGTCCTGCACGTGGTCGAGCCGCACCTGAACGGACCGGGTGGCGAGGTGCCGGCCATTGTGGCGACCGCGGCGGACCCCTCACCCAGGGTGCTGGCCGGGCAGGGACCGGCGCCGGCCGGTGCGACGATCGCCCACTTCACCTCCTTGGGGTTCGATCTCGTCCCGGGGTCCGGCCCGCTGGCCGCGGCGGTGCCGGGAGCGGTCGACGCGTGGCTGCTGCTGCTGCGCGACCACGGGACGCAGTCGCTGGACGAGGTTCTCGAACCGGCTATCGGCTATGCCGGTGCCGGCCACCCGCTCGGCGCCCGGGTGAGCGAGACCGTGTCCAGCGTGCAGGACCTGTTCGAGCAGGACTGGACCACCTCGGCCGAGGTGTGGCTGTGCGACGGCGCGCCGCCCGTGACGGGGTCGCTGTTCACCAACCCGGCCTATGCCCGCACCCTGAAACGACTGGTCGACGAGGGGAGGGCCGCGGGGCCTGGCCGGGAGGCCCAGATCGAGGCGGCCCGACGGGCGTGGAGCCAAGGGTTCGTCGCCGAGGCCGTCGACGCGTTCTCGCGCAAGGCGTTTCGGGACTCCAGCGGCGAAGCGCACGAAGGGCTCGTCACCGGCAGCGACATGGCGGCGTTCTCTGCTACGTGGGAGCAGCCCACGACGCTCGACTGGCATGGCCTCTCCATCGCCAAGACCGGGGCATGGGGGCAGGGTCCGGCCTTGCTGCAGGCGTTGACCGTCCTCGACGCGCTCGACGACCCCGGGGCGCTGGACCCCTCGACAGCAGAGGGCATCCACGCCATCGCCGAGTCGCTGAAGCTGGCCTTCGCCGACCGGGAGGCATGGTACGGGGACGGCCAGGATGTGCCTCTCACGACTCTGCTGTCCAGGCAGTACGCGCAGCAGCGCGCCGCGATGATCGACAGCCGCGCCTCATACGAGGTCCGGCCCGGGGCCCCGGAGGGCCGCCAGCCGCGCATCGCGGCGCACCTTGCAGACCGGCCACGGCCCGTGTCCGCCGCTGCGGACGCTTCGACCGGAGAGCCGACCGTGGAGGCCAGCGGTCTGACGAGGGGCGACACCTGCCACGTGGACGTGGTGGACCGGTGGGGAAACATGATCTCCGCCACCCCCAGCGGGGGCTGGCTGCAGAGCTCCCCGGCCATCCCCGAGCTCGGGTTCCCTCTCGGCAGCAGGATGCAGATGTTCTGGCTGGAGGAGGGTCTCGCGTCCTCACTCGCACCGGGGCGGCGGCCCCGGACCACCCTCACGCCCACGATGGCGCACCGGGACGGCCAGCCGGTGCTGGCCTGCGGCTCGCCCGGCGGCGACCAGCAGGAGCAGTGGCAGCTGCTCTTCCTGCTGCGGCATCTCGTCGGCGGCCAGTCGGTGCAGGAGGCCATCGACGCGCCGACGTGGCACACGACCAGCCTCCCCGGCTCGTTCTACCCACGCGAGGTCGAGCGGGGCGTGCTGGTGCTCGAGGACCGCGTCGGCCACGACGTCCTCTCGAGGCTGGCGAGCAAGGGACATGACGTCCGGCGCTCGGGTGCGTGGAGCTTGGGCCGGATGTGCGCGGTGACGCGAGACCCGTCGAGCGGGGTGCTCGCCGGAGGGGCCAACCCGCGCGGCATGCAGGGCTATGCGTGCGGCCGGTGACGGCGCCGGTCGGCCGGGAGCCTGACGCAGCGCGCGCCTACCGCTTATGGGCTAGCGACTTGCGGGCTAGCGACCGGCCGGGGTGACCGCTTCCAGCTGCCGGGCCAGCTCGGGCACCAGCTCGAACGATGCCGGGTCGTGCACACCGGGCATGCTGACGATGGCCTGGTCGATCCCGATCTCGGCGAGCGCTCCGAAGCGGGCCACCGCCTGGTCGACGGTCATCGAGCCCTCCGCGCCGTCGCGCGAGAGCGACAGCCGCCCGAGCGAGGTCTTCTCGATCTCGGCGTAGTCGCGGCCCTCGGTCGCACAGTGCCCCTGCAGGACGTCGAGCTTGTGCCGGACGCCGCCCAGCCCCATCTCGAAGATGTTGCACGCGTCGGCGTAGCGCGCGACCAGCCGCAGCGTCTTCTTCTCGCCGACGCCGCCGATGAGCACCGGCGGGTGCGGGCGCTGCAGGGTCTGCGGCGAGTTGAGGGGGCGCTCGAGCTGGTACTGCTTGCCGGCATAAGGGCTCTCGTCACCGGACCACATCTGCCTGGCGATCTGCAGCGTCTCCTCCAGCCGCTCGAACCGCTCGGCGACCGCGGGGTACGGCACGCCGAGCCCGCGGTGCTCCTCCTCGTTCCATGCCGCCCCGATGCCCAGGTAGGCGCGGCCTCCGGAGAGCACGTCCAGCGTGGTCACGGTCTTGACGAGCAGGCCGGGATGGCGGTAGGTGACACCGGTGACCATCGTCCCGAGCTGGACCCGCTCGGTCACCGCCGCGGCGTAGGCGAGCGCCGAGTACCCCTCGAGCATTGCGTTCTCGGGCGGCCCCACCATGCTGATCTGGAAGAAGTGGTCCATCACCCAGAAGCTGGCCATGCCGCTGTCCTCGGCTGACCGGGCCACCCGGGCGAAGTCGCTGCCCAGGGTCTGGGAGCCGCCGGGCCAGCTGAAGTCGGGAACCTGTAAGCCGATGCGCATGAGGCCAGCATGACCGATCCGCATACCGTCGGGGTATGGCGGGCCCGCGAGGTAGGAACACCAACCTGGCCCTGCTGTGGTTGTTGCCGCTGGCGCTGCTGACGGGCGGCCTCGCCTTCCTCGTCGGCAGCGGGCCGGTCCGGCCGGTCGCCGTCGCGCACGGGGTCGTGGGCCTCGCCATCCTGGTCCTGGCGCCGTGGAAGTCGGCCATCGCCCGCCGCGGGCTGCGCCGGCGTCGCCCCCACCGCGGGACGTCACTGGCTCTCACGTTCCTGGTGGTGCTCGCGCTGCTGAGCGGCATCGCACACAGCAGCGGGGTGCTGCGGCAGGCGTTCGGCCTGGGTGCGCTGCAGGTCCACGTCGGCGCCGCTGTGCTCGCCGCGGTGCCGGTGCTCGTTCACATCCGGCGCAGACCCGTCCGCGCGCGCCGGCGGGACCTCTCGCGGCGCACGCTGCTGCGTGCCGGGCTGCTCGCCGGAGCGGCCGGCGGGCTGTATGCCGTAGGCGAGGCGGCGGCGGCCGCCGTCGGGCTCCCGGGTGCCAGGCGCAGGAGCACCGGCTCCTACGAGGTCGCGGGTGACCAGAGCGCCATGCCGGTCACGAGCTGGCTGCTCGACGCGGTGCCCGACATCGACCCTGCCGCCTGGCGGCTGGAGGTGCGCTCAGCGGGGTCACGGCGTACCTGGAGCCTCCCGGATCTCGCCCGTCTCGCCGCGCCGGCCGGCGAGGTCGCCGCCGCCGACCGTCTCGACCGGGTCACGGCGGTGCTCGACTGCACCGCAGGCTGGTGGTCACGCCAGGAGTGGTCCGGGGTGCGGCTGTCCCGGCTGCTGCCCGTGGGAGCCGCCGGGAGCGTGGCGGTCACCAGCGCCACCGGCTACCACCGGCGGCTGCCGCTGACCGACGACCTCCTGCTGGCCTGGGCCGTCGGGGGCCAGCCGCTGGCGCCCGGCCACGGGGGGCCGGTGCGCCTGGTCGTGCCGGGCCGCCGGGGCTACCACTGGGTCAAGTGGGTCGTCCGGATAGAGCACGACCACCGCCCGTGGTGGGCGCAGTCGCCCTTCCCGGTGCAGTAGGGCGAGCGGAGTACACGGCAGCGGCTCGACGACGAGGACGCCGTGACCGCCGTACCTTCGCCGGCCGGCTCCCCGTGGCCGTCGCCAGGTCGCGGCAGGTGAACCCCTTTGCCGCTCGTGAGAGGCCCGACCTATCCTTGGACTACACGAGAAGGGAGGTGGTCCGCCTAGTGAGTAACCAACGGACGCGTGAGGTGGCTGCGCGTTAGCCCAGCCTCGTTCACCGGGACCCGCCAGGGTCTCGAGCAGTGGACGCGGGTGACGTAGTTCCAGCAGTCGCCGCAGCCCGTGGGATGCACGCCCCGTCCAGCGTGCGCCGGACCACTTCAGGTCCGGCACCCACGGGCTGTTCCATGCCCGGACTGCCCACCTGCCGGGGACTGCCCACCTGCCCCGCACTGCCCATGCCCGGGCCGGCACGCGCCCCCTTTCCCGACCGCCACCATCCAGCACAATGGCCACGTGCTGCAGTCCCTGTTCGACCTGTCCGGGCGCATTGCTCTGGTCACCGGCTCGAGCCGGGGGATCGGGCTGGCTCTGGCGCGAGGGCTGAGCGACGCCGGGGCGACGGTCGTGCTGAACGGCCGCGACCGCGAGGCGCTTGAGCACGCGCGAGCCACCTTGCTCGCGGCAGACAGCGACGACCCGTCCACGGGCAGCACGTCGCCCGGCGCGGGGGCGCGCCGGGTGGCCATCGCCCCGTTCGACGTGACCCAGGACGGCGACGTCGCGGCAGGTGTTGCCCGCGTCGAAGCGGAGGTCGGGCCCATCCAGATCCTGGTCAACAACACCGGTATCCAGCGGCGCGCACCTCTGGTGGAGCTGGCCCTGCAGGACTGGCAGGCCCTGGTCGACACCAACCTCAGCGGCACCTTCTTCGTCAGCCGGCACGTGGCCGCGCAGATGATCGGCCGCCGGCGCGGGAAGATCATCACCGTCTGCTCCGTGCAGAGCGCTCTGGCCCGGCCGGGCATCGCGGCCTACGCCGCCACCAAGGGCGCGCTGAAGATGCTGACTCAGGGGATGTGCGCGGACCTGGGTCCGCTCGGCATCCAGGCCAACGGCCTGGCACCGGGATACATCGAGACCGACCTGACGCAGCCGCTGGTGACCGACGAGGAGTTCACCTCATGGGTGCAGCGCAGGACTCCTGCCGGCCGGTGGGGCACGGTGCACGACCTGGTGGGCGCCGCGGTCTTCCTCGCGGCCCCGGCGTCCGACTTCGTCAACGGCCAGATCCTCTACGTCGACGGCGGCATGACCGCTGTGGTCTGACCCCACCAGGGCCGAAGCGGTCCGAACACTGCCGCCGATCTCATATGGTGTCCTCGCCGCGGCTCGCCGTCGGCTCGAGCCAGGCCCGACCGTGCTGCGGCATGTTCGGCGTGGCAGACCATAAGGGGGACGGAGAGCACGGATGAGGGTGGTCTACGACAGCTTCGGGGGACGCTACAGCGACAATCCCCGTGCGATCTACGAGGCGCTGCTCGCCGCCGGGGACGGCCACGAGCACGTCTGGGTCTGCGACCCGGCCCATCTGCACGGCTTCCCCGCCGGCCTGTCCACCGTGCCGGTCGGGACCGCCCAGAGCATCGAGGCGCTCGAGCGCGCGGACATGGTGGTGGCCAACACGCACATCCAGGTGCCGTGGACGAAGCGACCCGGCGCTCGGTACCTGCAGACCTGGCACGGCACCCCGCTGAAGAAGGTGCACCGCGACATCCTCCAGCCGCCCGCCGAGCGGCTCGGGCAGCTGGACATGGACGTCGCCAGGTGGGACGTTCTGCTCTCGCCCAATGCCGCAGCAACCGCCTCACTGCGCCAGGCGTTCAGGTACGGCGGCGAAGTCTACGAGGCGGGCTATCCGCGCAACGACGCGCTCCTGTCGCCGGACAGGGACGCGGTGCGCGCGAAAGTACGGGCGGGCCTGGGCATCTCGGAGGACCAGATCGCCGTCCTGTACACCCCCACCTACCGTGACAACGTCACCAACGGCGTCTGGCGGGCGGACGTCTCGCCCTCGTTGGACGTCGCCGCTGTCACGGACGGGCTGGGGCCGGACTACGTGCTGTTGGTACGCCCGCACTACTTCGTGTCGGACCAGGTGGGCCCGCCCAGCAGCCCAGGCACCCGCGACGTCGCCCGGTACCCGGACGTCGCCGAGCTCTACCTCGCTGCCGACGCGATGGTCACCGACTACTCCTCGACCATGTTCGACTTCGCGGTGACCGGCAAGCCGCTGCTCTTCTACGCCTACGACCTGGAGTACTACCGCGACGAGCTGAGGGGTTTCTACTTCGACATCGGCGTCGACCCGCCCGGGCCGATCGCCCGCAGCGAGGACGAGCTGGTCGCCGCGCTGTCGGCGCTGGAGCGGACGGACAGCTGCTACCGGCAGGCATACGAGCGCTTCCGAGCCACGTACAGCTACCTGGAGGACGGACACGCGACCGAACGTGTTATCGCACGGTACTTCGCCACCGGGTGATCTGGCCGGACCGTTACGGCTGGCGGCGCTCCACCCGCCACGCCGACGGCTCGTCGAGCAGGCCCGGACCCACCCGGACGAAGACCAGGCGGTCGTGCAGCCGGTTGCGCCTGCCGGCCCAGAACTCGACCCAGTCGCAGTCGATCCGGTAGCCGCCCCAGAACGGCGGCACCGGGACGTCCTGCGGCGTCCCGCGGTCGGGGAACCGCGCGGCGTAGCGGGCGTAGGCCTGTTCGAGCCCGCCCCGGTCCTGAATCGGCTCGGACTGCCGCGACGTCCACGCACTGATCCGTGACCCCCAGGGCCGGGACCCGAAGTAGTCGGCGACCTCCTCCGGGCTCACGTCCTGGGCGGCCCCCCGGAAGCGGATCGAGCGGTACATCGCCGGCCACGTCAGGGACGCTGCAATCGCCGGGTTGGCCGCGAGCTGCGCGCCCTTGGTGGACTCGGTGTTGGTGACGAAGCCCGGCCCGCGGGCGTCGCAGAAGCGCATCAGGACGGTACGCACGTCGGGACGCCCCTCCGCGTCGACCGTCGCGACGGACAGCGCCGTCGGCTCCGGCACGTCCTCGCGGTCTCGCGCGCGACGCAGCGCATCGGCTACCCACTCCTGGACCTGTTGGTGGGGGGTGGACGCGAGAGCGGCCTCGGTGAGCCCGTCCCCCTCGTACTCACGCCGTTCGGCAGCATCCATCCCGCGAATCTAGCCGGACCGCGTGCGGGGGTGCCCTCGCAGGGTAGGCGTCCGCCGACGGCTCAGGGCCGCCGACATCCCAAGAGCGTCGCCGACGTCCCAGAGACACAGGATGATCGCGGCCATCAACCTGTGTCTCTGGGACTTCGGGGGCGCCGCTGGGACTTCGGCGGCTCGGCAGCCCGAGCGCGAGGCGGCTGGGCCACAATGACGCCAGGACCAGTGCACGAAGGAGAGCTCATGGCCGGCAAGAGCAGGGCGATGACGACCATCGTCAAGTACGGCGTGAAGTACGGCCCGTACGCGTATGAGGCGGTCAAGCACGGCCGCGAGCCGGCCCAGGCGGCGGTGCAGAAGGCGTACAGCCGGCTGAGCGCCCGGCGCCAGGCGCTGGCACACGCGGCCACGCTGGTGGACGGGTCGGTCTACAAGGCGTTCGCCGGCGAGGAGCCGGTATGGGTGGTGTTCAGCGGCGAGGAGCCGGTCGCCACGCACCCGCCCACCGACGTGCCCACGTCGACGCTCCTGGACCATGCCGACCTCAGCAAGCGGCTCCGTCCCGACGACGTAGGGCTGAGAGCGCGTCGCAAACGGCGGGCGAACGTCCGATCGGCTGCCACGTCCGCGCCAGGCCACGTCGACCCGCTGGCGGGCGACGGGCCGGGAGCCGAGGACGACTGACCGCTGCCGGCCGGAAGAACCCTGCCGGCAAGCGCGTCGGAGGCTGTCCGTCCGCGCCACCGCCCCGGCCCGCGCCACGGCCCCGCCTGGCCGGCTGTCCCAGAGCGCGGGACCGCCGTCCCGGCCTTTGGACGGTGCAGCAGCCGGTGCGACGATGGAGCCGAACCCCGAGGACATCTCACCGACGTGCGGTGCCCACCGCCATGACGCACAAAGGAACTGCCACCGATGGCTGACGCCACTGCGAGCCTCACGATTCCCGCTCACCTACTGCCACAAGACGGCCGGTTCGGCTCCGGTCCGAGCAAGGTCCGTCCCGAGCAGATCGACTACCTGCTCTCCCTGGGGACCACCGTGGTGGGCACCTCGCACCGCCAAGCGCCGGTGCAGGGCCTCGTCAAGGACGTGCGCGCCGGTCTGGCGGAGCTCTTCTCGCTCCCGGACGGCTACGAGATCATCCTCGGCAACGGGGGGTCGACCGCCTTCTGGGACATCGCCGCGTTCGGGCTCGTGCGGGAGCGGGCCCAGCACCTGTCCTTCGGTGAGTTCTCGGCAAAGTTCGCCTCCGTGACGCGCGGCGCACCGTTCCTCGGTGACTCCACCGTCATCAAGGCCGAGCCGGGCTCGCTGCCGACCCCCCGCGCCGAGAGCGGCATCGACGTCTACGCATGGCCGCACAACGAGACCTCCACCGGGGTGATGGCGCCGGTGCAGCGGGTCCCGGGCGCCGACGACGGAGCCCTCGTGCTCATCGACGCGACGTCCGGTGCCGGTGGGCTACCGGTCGACGTCGCGGAGGCCGACGTCTACTACTTCGGCCCGCAGAAGTGCTTCGCCTCCGACGGGGGCCTCTGGCTCGCCGCGTTCTCCCCCGCGGCGCTGGCCCGGGTCGAGCAGATCGCCGCCTCCGGCCGGTGGGTGCCCGACTTCTTCAGCCTGCCGACGGCCATCGAGAACTCGCGCAAGCAGCAGACCTACAACACCCCGGCGGTCTCCACGCTGGCGCTGCTGGCAAGCCAGGTGCGGTGGCTGAACGAGCAGGGAGGGCTGGACTGGGCCGTCAAGCGCACGGCAGACAGCTCCGGCCGGCTGTACGACTGGGCAGAGGCCACGGCATACGCCACACCGTTCGTCGGCGAGCCGGCCGCTCGCTCCCAGGTCGTGGGCACCATCGACTTCTCCGACGACGTGGACGCCGCCGCCGTCGCCGGGGTGCTGCGGGCCAACGGCGTGGTGGACACCGAGCCGTACCGCAAGCTCGGCCGCAACCAGCTCCGCATCGCCATGTTCCCGGCGGTCGACCCCGACGACGTGTCGGCGCTGGTCGCCTGCATCGAGCACGTCGTCGCGCACCTGGCCTGAGGCAGGCAGCCGGCAGGAAGCGGTACGGCGCCGCGCCCGCGCTCAGTGGTGGGTGAGAGTGCCCAGCGAGCCGAGCACCACCGCGAGCAGGAGCAGCCCCAGCGTCACCAGCACCGCGATCCGGCGGAACCGTGGTGTCACACAGTGACCCTACGGTCCTCGACGTCGGCGTCGGCGCTGGCGTGAGCCAGCCGCGGCTCCTGCGCGTCACGGGTGATGACCAGGTGCGGGTGGCGCTCGCGGTCGTAGCGGAACCGCAGGTGCTGGCGTCGCCTGAGGTACAGCGTCGCGGCGGCCAGGGTGAGCGCCACGCTGATGGAGCCGACCAGGATGGTCCACCGGGCGCCGAACACCTCGCCGATCCAGCCGACGATGGGCGAGCCGATCGGCGTGCTGCCCATGAGGATCGCCATGTACAGCGCCATGACGCGGCCCCGCATGTGCTGCTCCACGTGCAGCTGCACGAACGAGTTGGCCGTGGTCAGCGCCGTCAGGGCGGTGAGCCCCACCGGCACGAGCAGCACGGCAAACGCCGGGTACGTCGGCGCGAGCGCGGCGGCCGTGCTGGCCACGGCGAAACCCGCGAGGGAGAGCATCAGGACCCGCAGCCGCGGCCGCGCCCGACGGGCGGACAGCAGCGCCGCCGCGAGCGACCCGACCGCCATGATCGAGCCGAGCAGCCCGAACTCACCGGCCCCCTTGTGGAAGACGGTCGTCGCCATCAGCGCCATCGTCAGCTGGAAGTTCATGCCGAACATCCCCAGCACGAGCACGATGGCCATGATCAGCACGATGTCCGGGCGGTCCCGCACGTAGCGCACGCCGTCGAGCATCGAGGTCCTGCCGTGCAGCCGTGGCGCAGGCTGCAGCTCGTCGCCGCGCAACCGGGACACGGCCACCATGACGGCGAGGAAGCTGGCGGCGTTGACGAAGAACGCCGGCCCGGTGCCGAGCCAGGCGATCAGCAGACCCGCAAGGCCCGGGCCGACCAGCCGCCCGGCGTTGAACGACGCGCTGTTGAGACTCACCGCGTTGGTCAGCCGCTCGACGGGCACCATCTCCGAGACGAAGGTCTGCCGGGCCGGGTTGTCGACGCTGGTCGCGACGCCCTGCAGCAGGGCCAGCAGGTAGATGTGCCACAGCTGCGCGCTGCCGGTGACGACCAGCACGCCGGTGAGCGCGGCGGTGAGCGCCAGCGACGCCTGGGTGGCGAGCAGGATCCGCCGCTTGGGGAACCGGTCGGCGATCATGCCGGTCCAGGGCGCGAGCAGCAGCATCGGCAGGAACTGCAGCCCCGTGACCACGCCCAACGCCACCGACGAGTGGTCGGTCAGCTGGGTGAGCACGAGCCAGTCCTGGGCGACGCGGCCCATCCAGGTCCCGACGTTGGAGACCAGGCCCCCCGCGGCATACAGACGGTAGTTGTGGATGGACAGCGAGCTGAAGGTGGGGCTCACGCGGCCGCTACCCGCGTGAGGATCGCGGTGGCCTGTGCCAGCACGGCTCTGTCCCTGGCGGAGAGCGAGCGCAGTCGGGTCGCCATCCACTCATCGCGCCGGCGCCGGATGTGGGAGAGCATCGCCGAACCCTGCGGGCTGAGCGACAGGATCACCTGACGGCCGTCCGTCGGGTCGGGCTGACGCGCGACCAGGCCACGCTCCACCAGGCTGGCCACCGTGCGGCTCATGCTCGGCGCGCTCACCTTCTCGATGTCGGCCAGCTCCCCCGCGGTCCGCGGGACGTCCTCCAGGCGCACCAGCACGCTGAACTGGTGCGGTGGCAGGGCATCGGTGCTCTCGAAGCGGACTCGACGGCTGATCCGCATGCAGGCAAGGCGCAGGTCTCCGGCTAGCACCGACACGTCGAGCGTCGCGGCCGGTGGGCTGGTCTTCGGTGTCATCGTGCTCCCATCGCTGATATTCAGCCCAACTCTTTAACTTGGCTAAGTATTTCGCGCGCCGCTGCGCCGTGGGCAGCCGCCCGGTCCCGGCCGGTCATGTCGCTGTGGCTGTGTGATTCGCTTAGCCCAGCAGGCAGACGCGGTTCACGGTCCAGCCGGCGAGCCGTCGGGAGGAGAACGTGTGCCTGGGTCAACGAGGAGCTGCGTGCTGGAAGCCACCGCCGCGGGCGCGGCACTGCCGTGCACGGGATCGCCACATCGGCGCAGCGGGGCTGGCCGCCCCGGCTCTGCGGCCGGGTCGACGCTCACCAGGGGATGCCACGATGTCTGAGGTCGGCGCCCGCCTGCGCCAGGTGCGGGAGCGGATCGCAGAGGCGGCATCGGCCGCGGGGCGCGACCCCGACGACATCCAGCTGCTGGTGGCCACCAAGACCCAGCCGCCACCACGGATCCGCGAGGTGTTGCAGGCCGGCGAGCGGCTGATCGGCGAGAACCGGGTGCAGGAGCTCACGGCCAAGGCCGAGCGGCTCGGCGACCTTCCGCACGAGGCGCACCTCATCGGGACGCTGCAGAGCAACAAGGTCGGCGCGGCGGTGCGGCATGCGTCGTGCATCCAGACGATCGACCGGCAGCAGCTGGCCGAGCGGGTCGCCCGGCGGTGCGAGGACCGGCCGGCTCCACTGGACGTCTTCGTCCAGGTCAACGTCTCGGGCGAGCCGTCGAAGTCGGGGGTCGTCCCGGACGCTGCCCTCGAGCTCGCCCTGTCGGTGGCGGCGCTGCCACAGCTTCGGCTACGAGGGCTGATGACGGTGGGGTTGTTCTCCGAGGACGAGTCTTCGGTGCGCGGCGGCTACGCGCGGCTGCGCGTCATCCGGGACGCGGTCCTCGCGTCCAGGATGCCCGGGACCGCGGACGCGGTCGAGCTGTCCATGGGGATGAGCCCCGACCTCGAGTGGGCCATCGCCGAGGGGGCCACGATGGTACGGGTGGGCACCTCCGTCTTCGGTCCACGACCACGCGGCTAGTAGACGGTGTAGCCCCCGTCGATGACCAGCACCGAACCGGTGACGAAGGCAGCCGCGTCGCTGGCCAGGAACACGACCGCAGGGGCGACCTCCTCCGGCATGGCGAACCGCTGCTGCGGGGCGTCCTCCAGCCAGAACCGGCGGAACTCCGGTCGGTCCACCGGCGCCATGTCGGTCTTGACGTAGCCCGGAGCGACGGCGTTGACGCGGATCCCCATCGGAGCCCACTCTGCGGCCAGCGACTTGGTCAGCTGGTGCACCGCGGCCTTCGAGGCGTTGTAGGCGGGCTGCCACTGGGGACGGTTGACGATCAGTCCCGAGATGGACCCGATGTTGACGATGGATCCGCCACCGTGCTCGGTCATGTACCGGGCTGCGGCCACGCTGCACTTCCAGAGGGCACGGACGTTGAGGTCGAAAACGTCCGCCCACTGCTCGTCGGTCACCTCGAACGCCGGGGCGTGGTAGCAGATGCCGGCGTTGTTGACCAGGATGTCGAGACCGCCGAGAGACTCGACCGCACGGGCCGTCATCGCCTCCACCGCAGCGTCGTCGGTCACGTCCGCCGCGATGTCGACCAGGGTCAGGCCGGCTGCGGCGGCCTCGGCGACGACCGCCTGGTTGCGCTCGGCGTCGCGGCCCGAGAACGCGACCTGGGCCCCTGCCTGCGCCAGGGCCAGGGCAAACGCCTTGCCGAGCCCGCGGTTGCCACCGGTCACCAGGGCGGTCCTGCCGGAGAGCGAGAAGCTGTCCATGACGCCGGCGCTCACCAGGGCACGACCATGGACTTCAGCGCCCCGGGGGTCCGGTCGGACTCGAGCGCGAGCGCGACCTCGTCCAGGGTGAAGTGCCCGGTCACCACGGCGTCCAGGTCGACCTGCCCCGACGCCGCCAGGTGGATGGCAGTAGGCCAGGTGCCTGCATAGCGGTATACCCCTGTCACGGTGAGCTCCCTGTTCATGATGTCGGCCACGGGCACGGGAATCTGGTCCGACCCTAGGCCGACCAGCACCACGACCCCTGCCGGGCCGGTGTCGCGAATGCCGGCAACGACGGCAGCGGAGACGCCGGAGGCATCGACGAACGCGTCGACGCCGAGAGGTGCTTCGCGTGGGACGGCCGGGTCGAGCGTGCTCGTCGCCCCGAGGCGGCCGGCCAGGTCACGCCGCTCGGCCAATGGGTCGGACACGGTCACCTCCGCCGCACCGAAGGCGCGGGCGACCTGCGTCAGGATCAGCCCGATCGGACCGGCGCCGGCGATCAGCACCCGCGAGCCGACACCGATGCGGGCCTTCTGCGCAGCGGCGACGCATACCGACAGCGGCTCCAGGAGAGCGGCGGCATCATCGGACAGCCGGTCCGGGACGCAGTGCGCGAAGTCGGACGCGATGGTGACGAACTGCGCGAAGGCGCCGTCGACCGGCGGGCTGCCGTAGAACCGCATCGTCGGACACAGGTTGTAGCGACCCGCCTTGCACTGCAGGCACGTCCGGCAGGAGCGCTGCGGCTCGACGGACACCCGCTGCCCGACCCGGGCCTGGTCGACCGCGGCGCCGGCCCCCACGATGGTCCCTGAAGCCTCGTGGCCGAGGACCAAGGGGCCGCGCACGACGCGGTCACCGTTGCGTCCCTCCCGGTAGTAGTGGACATCCGAGCCGCACACGCCGACGGCCGCGACGCGCACCAGCACCTCGTCAGCAGCCGGCTCCGGCACCCGACGCTCGTCGACGCGGACCGTCAGCGGCCCGCTGAGCACGCAGGCGCTCATCGTCCGCGGGACGGACCCGGCCGTCAGCGCAGTGTCCGCCGGTGGAGGTGGCGTAGGGGCCAGGGCGACGTGGCCGCGCTCAGACAAGACGGCTCAGCAGCTCGCGCGCCTGCTCGGCCAGCTTGTGCTCGACCAGCACCTCGTACTTGGTGGCCACGACCTGGCTGACGGAGGTGAAATCGCGCTGACCCCGGGTCGCGGCGTAGCCGATCAGAGCCCAGACGATGCCGAACGCCGCACCGAAGATGACCGTGGAGATCACCGAGGCTGCGCCGCCCCTGGAGCCGAAGAGGATGAAGATCAGCCCGACGAACAGCCCCAGCCACATCCCCGACAGCGCGCCGCCGAGTGCCACGCGCTGCCGGGTCAGCCGGCCGGTCACGCGCTCCACCTGCTTGAGCTCGGTGCCCACGATCATGCAGTTCTGCACCGGGAACTCGTTGTCGGACAGGTAGTCCACCGCCCGCTGCGCCTGGTCGTACTTGTCGTAGATCCCCAGCGACATGGGGTACTCCAGGGCCAAGGTAGCCGTCGGGGGGATGGCACGGCCCGGCCGGCCCGGTTGTGACGTCATGTCCCCCATTGTCCTACGTCGGCTGGAAAACCGCTTGCACCCAGCGCGGTCCCCGGCTGATGCTGGCCGGGCCGCACCTGCGCCACCAGCCGGAGGCCGAACCGACAGCGCCTGCACGCACGGGCCGTCTACCACGGTCTGCAGGCCGCACACCGAAGGAGGGCCGAAGTGTCCACGACTGTCCCGAGCGCACCCCGCTCTGGTCCCTTCACCTCCTTGGAGACCTGCCTTGCCTCTGCACCACGACGCGGATCCACGGGCCGCCGCTGACCTGGCCCTCGACACCCTGCCGGACGGCCCACCCGCCGGCGAGCGATGGTCCAGCTGGGACGTCGCCCAGCACGGACCCACTCCGCGCCCGGACTGGGTGATCACCGACCTGGGCGCCGTGGACCAGGACCTCGGCGTCCTCAAGACCGGCAAGGAAGCCGACGTGCACGTCCTGCGGCGGTGGGTGCCGGACGTGGGAGAACCGGCGCCCTCCGGCGCGGGTCGGCCACCGGAGCGGTCGGTGCTGTTGGCCGCCAAGCGCTACCGCAGCGCGGAGCACCGGATGTTCCACCGCGACGCCGGATACCTGGAGGGCCGGCGCGTCAGGCGGAGCCGCGAGATGCGCGCCATGACCCGGCGGACGGAGTTCGGCAAGGAGCTGATCTCGGCGCAGTGGGCCCTCGCCGAGTTCGGCGCGCTCAGCCGGCTGTGGGAGCTCGGCCTCCCGGTCCCCTACCCGGTGCAGCTCGACGGCCTGGAGCTGCTGATGGAGCTCGTAGGCGACGGCCTGGTCGCCGCCCCGCGACTGGCGCAGACGCGGCCGCCGAAGGACCAGCTCGCGGACGTGTTCGAGCAGTGCCGGACGACGCTGTCGATTCTCGCGGGGCGCGGCTGGGCGCACGGCGACCTCTCGGCGTACAACCTGCTCCTGCACGGGGACCGGGTGGTCTTCATCGACTGGCCGCAGATCGTCGACATCGTCGGCAACCCGCAGGGGCCCGACTTCCTGCTACGAGACGTGCACAACCTGTGCTCCTGGTTCACGACACGTGGGCTGCTCGTCGACGAGGACGCTCTGTTCGGCGAGCTGATGGCGGGGGCAGCGGCCCGGTGGTGACCGGCCGCCCGCGGAGGTCCAGGCGCTTCGGAGGGCCACGGTTCTCGGCGGCGCTCAGCGCCTAGGCTCGCCGGGTGAGCGAGAGCGCGTCCTTCGACGTCACGGCCCTGGTCCGCGAGGCCGCGGGCAAGTCGGGACTGCTGTGGCTGGAGATCCCGGGCGACCGGGCCTGGCCGGCCTGGCACGTGTGGCTGGACGAGACGGCATACGTCGTCAGCGGACCAGGCGAGCAGACCCTCCCAGCGCTGCCGGGCGAGCTCGCGCTGATCCTGCGCAGCAGGGACACCGGCGGTCGGCTGATCAAGGTCCGCGCGACGGCCACGAACCTCAGTCCCGGCGACGGGCGCTGGGAGCAGGCCACCGCCGCACTCAAGGCGAGCCGTCTCAACGCCCCTGGCGGGCAGGACCTCGTCGCCAGGTGGGCCGCCGAGTGCACCGTGACCGCCCTGAGCGCGTACGGGATGCCCGTCGAGCTGCCCGGCAGGTACGACGACGGGTCGGGGGCAGCGGCACCGGCTCCCACGCCGGCCACGACCGCCACCTGGCGCCCGTGGCACCTCGGCGGACGCCCCATCCGTCGCCGCGGAACTGCGTGAGCGACCCGATGGCACGTGGGGCCGGCGGGGAGGCGCGGCGGGCTAGCCTGGCGAGGTGAACCCCGCGACGCGTGTCTTCCTGGCTCGTCTGGCCGGGTTGACCGTCTTCGACCCCCTCGGTGACCGGGTGGGCCGGGTCCGCGACGTCGTGGTGACCTTCAGCACGACACGGCGCACCCCGCGCGTGATCGGTCTCGTCGTCGAGGTGCCCGGGCGCCGGCGCGTCTTCGTGCCGATGACGCGGGTCACGAGCATCGACCCCGGCCAGGTGATCACCACGGGGCTGGTCAACATGCGCCGGTTCGAGCAGCGCAGCAACGAGACGCTCGCCCTTGCCGAGCTGCTCGACCGGCCGGTGCGCGTCACCTCCCCCGAGGAGTCCTTCGAGGCCGTCGTGGAGGACCTGGCCATCGAACATGAGCGCAACCGCGACTGGAGCGTCGTCAAGGTCTTCTGCCGCAAGGGAACAGGGCAGAGCGGGGTACGCGGCATATCTCGGCTGGGGCGCCGGCGCGGGGAGACCGTCCTGGTCGACGTGCACGACGTGACGGGGCTCAACCGGACCACCGAGGCGCAGAGCGCGGAGAAGCTGCTGGAGACCTACGTCGACCTCAAGCCGGCCGACCTCGCCGAGATGGTGCACGACCTCTCGCCCAAGCGGCGGGCCGAGGTCGCCGCGGCGCTGGACGACGAGCGGCTGGCCGACGTGATGGAGGAGCTGCCCGAGGACGACCAGGTCGAGATCATCAGCACGATGCGGACGGTCCGGGCGGCGCAGGTGCTCGAGGCCATGCAGCCGGACGACGCCGCGGACCTGCTCTCGGAGCTGACACCCGGGCGCGCCGAGGAGCTGCTGCAGCTGATGCAGCCGGACGAGGCGGCGCCGCTGCGCCGGCTGCTCACCTACGACGAGAACACCGCCGGTGGGCTGATGACGACCGAGCCGGTCATCCTCGGACCAGAGGCCAGCATCGCCGAGGCGTTGGCCGTGGTGCGCCGCGCCGAGCTCTCCCCCGCGCTGGCCGCCACGGTCTTCGTCTGCCGCGCGCCGCTGGAGACACCGACCGGGCGGTTTCTCGGCATGGTGCACATCCAGCGGCTCCTGCGCGAGCCGCCGCACGCGGCGATCGGCACGATCCTGGACAAGGACATGGAGCCACTCACCGTGGACGCGCCGCTGGGTCAGGTGACCCGGGTCCTGGCCACCTACAACCTGGTCGGCGTCCCCGTCGTGGACCAGGACGGCCGGCTGCTGGGCGCGGTGACCGTGGACGACGTCCTGGACCACATCCTCCCGGAGGACTGGCGTGAGGAGCGCGATGACCTGGACCGGGTGACCCATGGCTGACCGGGGCGACCGGGCGGATCGGGGCGACCGGGTGGACCGGGTCTCCGGGGTGGACCGGCTGGACCAGCCGCGGGAGATGCGGCGTTCCAGGCTGCCGCGTCCGACGTACGACGCGGAGGGCTTCGGCCGGGCGAGCGAGCGCTTTGCCAGGTTCATGGGCACCGCGGCCTTCCTGGTCTACATGACGGCGTTCGTGCTGCTCTGGCTGGCCTACAACTGGCTGGCGGGCAGGCAGCATGCGTTCGATCGCTACCCGTTCATCTTCCTGACCCTGATGCTCAGCCTCCAGGCGTCGTACGCCGCACCGCTGATCCTGCTCGCGCAGAACCGCCAGGCCGACCGGGACCGCGTGGCGCTGGAACAGGACCGCGCTCGCGACGAGCGCAACCTGGCCGACACCGAGTACCTCACCCGGGAGGTCGCGGCGCTGCGGATCGCCCTGCGGGAGGTCGCCACCCGGGACTTCGTCCGCTCCGAGCTGCGCAGCCTCCTGGACGAGATGGACGCGCGCGGGCCGGACTCGGCGGACAGCACGGGGCGAGGCGGGGCTGGGTCCCCGGGGGGCAGTGCCCGCGGCGAGCAGCCACTGGCGGGGGACGGCGTGCGGTCGACTTAGCATGAGGTCATGCCAACCCTGTCGCAGGACACCTTGCTCACCGCGCTCGCAGGGGTCATCGACCCGGAGATCCGCAAGCCGATCACCGAGCTGGGGATGGTCGAGTCCGTCGCGGTCGACCCGGCCGGCCGCGCGGCCGTCACCGTCCTGCTCACCGTCGCCGCGTGCCCGCTCAAGGAGACGCTGACCCGCGACACCACCGCGGCTCTGCTGGCCGTCGACGGGGTGAGCTCGGTCGACGTCACGCTCGGCGTGATGAGCACCGAGCAGCGCGCCAAGCTGCGCGAGGGCCTGCGTGGCAACGCACCGGAGCGGGAGATCCCCTTCGCGCGCCCGGACTCGCTGACGCGGGTGTATGCCGTCGCCTCCGGCAAGGGCGGCGTGGGCAAGTCCTCGGTCACCGTCAACCTCGCCGTGTCCCTGGCTCGCAGCGGCCTGCGGGTCGGTGTGGTCGATGCCGACGTCTACGGCTTCTCGGTCCCCCGCATGCTCGGCGTGGAGCGCCGGCCCACCCAGGTCGACGACATGATCCTGCCGCCGCTCAGCTACGACGTGAAGGTCATCTCGATCGGGATGTTCGTGCCCGGAAACCAGCCCGTCGTCTGGCGCGGGCCGATGCTGCACCGTGCGCTGCAGCAGTTCCTCGGCGACGTGTTCTGGGGCGACCTCGACGTGCTGCTGCTGGACCTGCCTCCCGGCACCGGCGACATCGCCATCTCCGTTGCCCAGCTCATCCCGACCGCGGAGATCCTGGTGGTGACCACGCCGCAGAAGGCGGCCGCCGAGGTGGCCGAGCGGGCGGGGTCGATCGCCTTGCAGACCCACCAGCGCATCGTGGGGGTGATCGAGAACATGTCGTGGCTGGAGCTGCCCGACGGCAGCCGGCACGAGCTGTTCGGCAGCGGCGGCGGCCAGGTCGTCGCTGACTCGCTGACCCGCTCCATCGGAGCTCCCGTGCCGCTGCTGGGTCAGATCCCCCTGGACACCCGGCTGCGCGAGGGCAGCGACATCGGCGTGCCGGTCGTGCTCGGCCAGCCGGACAGCCCGGCCGCCGTGGCGCTGCGGGGCATCGCCCGTGGCCTCGCCACGCGCTCCAGGGGGCTTGCCGGCCGCTCGCTCGGACTGACCCCGGCCGGGCGCTGAGGGGCGCTTCGCCGTCCGCCGGAGCGGGTCAGGTGGCAGCCGGGTCAGGTGGCGTCGACGTCGTACGGCGTCGGCTTGTCAGGGTCGCGCGGCGGGGGGTTGGTCTTCGGCTTGAGCCCGAGCGGGTCGTCGAACACCGTGTCGTCGAACCCTGCGTCGTCCAGCAGGGCCTCCTTCACGATCCGGCGGGGATCGTAGCGGCGCGGGTCGAACTGCTGCCAGTCGACCTCGTCGAACTCCGGTCCCATCTGCTCCCGCAGCTGGGTCTTGGCTACCTCGGCCATGCCGCGGGCCTGTCGGACCAGCTTGGCGAGCTTGGCGGCGTACTCGGGCAGCCGCTCCGGCCCGAGCACCACCACCGCGACGACGATGAGGATCACGAACTCCCACGTGTTGATGTCGAAGATCGTCATCAGCCCGTGAACGCCTGAAGGGTCATCGTCACAGTGTGCTCCTTCGATCCGCGTCGGACCTCCAGACGGATGCGGTCACCCGCGGAGTGAGTCCGGATGGCGACGATGAACTCGTCGGAGCCCGTGATCGGCTGACCGTCCAGCCTGAGCAGGATGTCACCGGGGCGCAGGCCTGCCTTGGCGGCCGGGCCGTTCGGCGTGACCGCGGACGCGCCGCCCTTGCCACTGCGGGCGATCCGGACACCGACACCGGAGTAGCTGCTGTCGAGCAGCACGCCGACGACCGGGTGCGAGGCCTTGCCCGTCGCGATCAGCTGCTGGGCGGTGCGACGGGCCTGGTCGCTCGGGATCGAGAAACCCACCCCGATGCTGCCGGACTGGCCGGTGCCTAGGGGGTCGGAGCCGGGCACCCGTGCGATCGCGGAGTTGACCCCGATGACCTCCCCGCGCATGTTGAGCAGCGGGCCCCCGGAGTTGCCGGGGTTGATCGCGGCGTCGGTCTGGATCGCGTTGATGAACGCCGGCGCGCTGGCGAGGTCGCCGGTGGTCACCGGCCGGTTCAGCGCGCTGATGATCCCGCTGGTGACCGTGCTCTCCAGCCCGAGCGGGGCTCCCACGGCGATCACCTCGTCTCCCACGACCGCGGTTGCAGAGTCGGCGAGCGCCAGGGTCGGCAGCCCCGAGCGCCTCACCCGCAGCACGGCCAGGTCGTACGACGCGTCGCGTCCCACGACCGTGGCCGGCAGTGACGTGCCGTTGGACCACTCGACGGTGATGCGGCCCGACGCGCCGGCCGCGGACACGACGTGGTTGTTGGTCAGGATGTAGCCGTCACTGCGGATCGCGAAACCCGAGCCAGTGCCCGCGCCGTCGCTGGCCGTGACCTTGATGGTCACGACCGAGGGCAGCGCCTTGGCGGCGATGCTGGCGATCGAGCCGGCCGGCCGGAGCGTCGAGCCCGGAGCGGGTGTGGGAAGGAAGGGGCCGCCGCCCGTCAGCAACGAGCTCCGGCTGACCAGGAACGCCCCTGTGACGCCGCCGACCACAGCGCAGAACAAGGCGACTGCCAGGGCAGCGGCCAGCGCCGCGGCCGCGAGGCCGTACCGCGCGCGGCCACCGGCGAGGGCAGCCGGCCTGGACTGCCACGGTGGCGCCGGCCCCTGGACGGGCGCCGGCGCCTGGACGGGCGCCGGGGGCAGCGTCGCGTAGGGCGGCCCGGTCGGGGCCGGCATCTCCGCTTCGGGCTGGACCGGCAGGAACCCCGGGGGCGACGGAGGGGTCAGCTCACCGGCGCCGCCGCCCACCTCCCCGGTGCCCGCCGGCGGCTGGTCAGTCATGCCGTGATTGTCTCCCGAAACGGAAGGTGTCACTCCCGGGGTGCGCCGCAAAGCCCGGCCCCGAGGTGCGTCCCACGGTGACGGCCGTCACGGGCCGGGCTGCCAGCACGCTGACGGCCGGGATGAGCACGCCGCCCAGGACGGCCGCCGCACCGGCGTCGGGACCTGTGGGCACGGCGCGCGCGGTGCCCGTCGCGCCGATCGCCGTCGCCGTCAGCCCCGACGCGCCAGGTGCCAGGGTGGCCGTCGGCAACCACGGGCTCGACGCCTGCACGCCACCTACGACGCGGGCCGAGCCAGGCAGGCGCGCCGTGACGGCCCCCGTCGTGCCGATACCCCACGCCGCGGCAGCCGACGCACCCGCCGCCAGGCCGGCCACCAGGGCAGCACGTACCGGTGAGCGGTGCAGCGCGGGGGCGCGCTGAGCCACCAGGGGAAGGGGCCGGCTCGGTCGCTCCAGCCCTCCGTCGGGGCGCGCGGCAAGCGCCGGCGGCGGCGCCGACCGGGCTACGGCCAGGTCGCGCAACGCCGCAGTGAGGCTGGTCGGGACGCCCGGGGTCCGTGCACCCCGAAGGGAGGTCAGCAGCCGGCGCTCGGCCTCGGCTGCGGCGGCACATACCCGGCAGGTCACCAGATGCCGGTCCAGGCGACGCTGCAGGTCCGAGGGGAGGGTCCGGTCGACGTAGGCGCTCACGAGGTCGCCCAGGTGACCGGGGGCGGCTCTCATCGGGTGCCCGGCACGGCCCGTCCGAGAGCGAAGCCGCGACGCGGCCGTGAGGGAGCCCGGGGCGCCACGGCGGACCGGTCAGGAGCGCGGTGCGCCAGGGCCTCGCGCAGCTGGGCGCGACCGCGGTGGATCCTCGAGCGCACCGTGCCCAGCTTGACGCCGAGGGTGGCGGCGATCTCCTCGTACGACAGCCCCTCGATGTCGCAGAGCACTACGGCCGCCCGGAAGTCCGGTGCCAGCGCGTCCAGCGCCCGCTGGACGTCGTCGTCGAAGTGGCTGTCCGCGTAGCGCTGCTCGGGGCCCGCCTCCCGCGTCGGAAGGCGGTAGGCCGCGTCCTCAGGCAGGGAGTCGAAGCGGATGCGCTGCTTACGCCGCATCTTGTCCAGGAAGACGTTGGTCGTGATCCGGTGCAGCCAGCCCTCGAACGTGCCGGGCTGGTAGGAGCCCAGGGACCGGAAGACGCGGATGAACACGTCGTGGGTCAGGTCCTCGGCGTCGTGCACGTTGCCGGTCAGCCGGTAGGCGAGGCGGTAGACCCGTGCCGAGTGCTCGGTCACGATCTCCTCCCACGTCGGAGGCACCCATGGCCGGTCGACGAGACCCACCGGCTGCGCTGGCAGAGCCAGCGTCGCGGTCTCGTTGTCGCCCATCGCCACCACCTTCCCGGCTGAGCGCGGGACCCCAGATGGTCCGCGCTGTTACTCCTGTTCGGAGCCGACCCCCATCATGGTTGGGTATCAACCTGAGAGGCTGCTGAGCGGCGCTCACCGCTGCGGCGCTCGCCCGGGAGCGTGCGTGCCGCCGATAGGCTGGCCCGATGAGCGCACTTCGCCCGGCCACGTGGGCGTACGCAGAGCAGTTCGTGCCTGAGTCGGAGCTCCTGGAGCAGGCCAGAGCGCGCGGCGAGGAGCTCGGGTGCACGCCGGTCCTGCCCGGTGTCGGCGCAGCCCTGCGCCTGCTCGCGGCCGCGGCGGCGGCGAAGGCCGTCGTCGAGATCGGCACAGGCGCCGGCGTGTCGGGGCTGTGGCTGCTCGGCGGGATGCCGAGCGACGGGATCCTCACCACCATCGACGTGGAGGCCGAGCACCAGCGCGCCGCCAAACAGGTCTATGCCGCGGCGGGGGTGGCACCGCAGCGCACCCGGGTGATCACCGGACGCGCGCTGGACGTGCTGCCCCGGATGACGGACGGCGCCTACGACCTGGTCCTGGTCGACGGCGACAAGGGTGAGTACCCGCAGTACGTCGAGCAGGCGTTGCGGCTGCTGCGCCAGGGCGGCCTGCTCGCCATCGACAACATGCTCTGGCACGACAAGGTGGCCGACCCCGCCTCCCGGGACGAGATCACCACCACGCTGCGCTCGCTCGGCAAGACACTGCGCGACGACGATGCCCTGCTCTCGGCGCTGCTGCCGGTCGGCGACGGCCTCCTCGTCGCCGTCAAGCGCTGAGGCGGACGCCGCGCCGGCCGGTCATCGGGCCGTTCAGCCCTCGCCGGGACCGGCGCCTCGGCTGAAACCGGCGACGCCCTCGGTCACTGCGACCACCTCGAACGGCTCGATCGCGGACGGCGCGGAACCGACGATCTTGGTGACCGCCGCCTTGGGCGCCTGCTCGGCGAACCGCTTGGTGAAGCCGTCCCGGTCATGCTTGTTGGCCCAAGCGTAGTGGCCCTCGAACCACTCCCCCGGACGCATCCCCCACGTCTTGAAGGAGAGCCCCTCCTCAACGGCGAAGCGGGCCATGGAGGTGCCCACGACGTAGTCGCGCAGAGCCTGTTCCACCTCTCCCGCCTCGCGCAGCGACCAGCGCACCGTCAATCCGTATCCCGAGCTCATCACAGTCCTTCCAGGTAGGTGAGCAGCACCCTAGCTCCGAACCCGGTTCGGGCCCTTGACGACGGGTCCAGTGGTCTCCGCTGCCCGACCGGTGCGCGCAATGTCCAGGTGTGCGCAGGGTCGAACGCCGGCGAACTCGTGCAGGGACAGCGCCGCCATGCCGGGGTGAACCGCGTCGATGTTGCGTACACGCCACGAGCCCCCGCCCAGCAGGGGCGGGGGCTCGTGGCCTCGGACGATGGGTGGGTACGAGGTCAGTCCGGTGAGCTCGGATCGCGGCGGAGGCAGGTCAGCCGAGGCAGCCGCGGATGGCATCACCCAGGGCGCCCGCCTCGTCCGGCGTCATCTCCACGACCAGCCGGCCGCCACCCTCGAGCGGCATGCGCAGCACGATGCCGCGGCCCTCCTTGGTGACCTCCAACGGACCGTCACCGGTCCGTGGCTTCATCGCCGCCATCGCACAATCCCTTCCGTCGGCACACGAGCGCTCGTGGGCATCAGCCTGTGCAGCCCCGTCCGTCTCGACCGCGGTCGCTCGACCGGGTCCCTGGTCCGCCCGGCAGCCATGCCGACGGGCCAGTATGGGCCTGTGAATCTCATTATCTCTGCCTGGACCGGCAGCACGAAATCGCCACGGCGGAGCACGAACCACCTGTCGCGGTCGGCCGGGAAGCCGGCTGTGCCGACCCACCGGGCGGCGGAGTGACCCGGGATGTCCGTGCTCCTGACGACCGTCGGCTCCGTCGCCACCGTGCGGATCAACCGGCCGGAGGCCCTGAACAGCCTGGACGAGGACACCAAGGTGCGCTTGCTCGGCGTCCTGCGGCAGGTAGCGGCGGATGACTCGGTGCGCTGCGTCGTGCTGACCGGGGAGGGCCGGGCGTTCAGCGCCGGGCAGGACCTGGTCGAGCACAGGGCATCGCTCCGGTCCGCGCCGAGCGGCGACCTGCTCGCCCGCACCGTCATCGAGCACTACAACCCGATCGTGCTGCTGCTCGCCACGATGGCCAAGCCGGTGGTCGCGGCGGTCAACGGTGTCGCTGCCGGCGCGGGAGCGGCGTTCGCCTGCGCCGCGGACCTGCGCATCGTCGCCCACACCGCCGGTTTCAACCTGGCGTTCGCCGGTGTCGGCCTGTCCTGCGACTCCGGCTCCTCGTGGTCGCTGCCACGCCTGGTGGGGATGGCCAAGGCCAAGGAGCTGCTCCTGCTGCCGCGTACGGTCGGCGCGGAGGAGGCGCTGAGGCTCGGGCTGGCGACCCAGGTGGTGCCGGCCGACGACCTTCCTGCCGTGGTCGCGGAACTGGCCGGCAGGCTGGCCGCCGGCCCGACGCTCGCCTACGGCTCGATCCGTCGCGCCCTGGCATTCTCGGCCGGCCACGACCTTCCCGAGGCGCTCGCCCACGAGGCCGAGCTGATGCGGCTCACGGGCGCGAGCGCGGACCACCGCTTCGCCGTCGAGGCGTTCGTGGCCAAACAGCGGCCGACGTTTACCGGAGGCTAGCGAGACGATGATCAGAGCGAGGAACTGCAGGTGCCACGATGAGGAGCGTCGCAGTGGCGCGCCCGTAGAAACCGGACGTGTTCTCCCAACCGGTCCAAGAGTGGGAGCTGATGAGCGAGGCCGCCGCCGCGAGTGCTCGGCGGATGACGTTGCGCTATGCAGGAAAGTGCCGCGGTTGTGGTCTCGCCGTCCCTGCCGGCGTCGTCGCGGTATACGACAAGGTCGCCAAGAACGTGACCTGCATGAGGTGCTCGGACACCCCGCCCTCCGCCACCGCGCCGGTGAACGGGGCCGTCCCGGTCGGGCCAGAGCCGGCGCCGGCGCCGGTGCCAGTGCCCGAGCCAGTGCCCGAGCCAGACGTCGTCGTTGGTGTCGCCGGTGCGTCGGCGCGCCGCGAGTACGAACGGCGCAAGGGCAACGACGACCGACGCGTTGCCGAATGGAAGGAGGGAGTCCGTTCCAGGCACCCGGTGCTGGGCGGGTTCATGCTCCGCGTCGCCGATGAGCCGAAGAGCTCCGGGACCCGCGCGTGGGATGTAGGCGCCCACGGGGAGGAAGTGTTCGCGGCGTCGCTGGATCGGCTTGCCGGTGCGGGCCTGTACTTCCTGCACGACCGCCGCATCCCACCAACCAGGGCGAACATCGACCACATGGTGCTTGCCCCTTCGGGGGTATACGTCATCGACGCCAAGAACTACACCGGACGACCCCAGCTGCGCGTCACTGGCGGCATCTTCTCCCCCCGGGTCGAGAAGCTCATGGTGAGCCGGCGCGACAGCACCAAGCTCGTCGACGGCGTCCAGAGGCAGATGTCCCGGGTCCGCGAGCTGCTCGCCCGCGACGGCATCGGTCAGGACGTCCCCGTGCACGGGATGCTCTGCTTCGTCGAGGGCGACTGGCCCCTGGTCGGCGGTTCTTTCCGCATCAGAGGCGTGGATGTGCTCTGGCCGAGGAAGGCGCGGAAGGTCATCGCAGCGCCAGGGCCGCTGCGCCCTGACCGGCTCCGCGAGCTGCACCGACACCTTGCGGCCGAGTTCCCACCCGCCTAGCGCCGTGTGCGTCCCGATCACGGCGGCTTACCGGCCCAGGGCACGTAGGTGAGCAGCGTGAAGGTCCAGGCGGCGACGCCGAGGAGCAGGGCAGCGGTCGTGATCGCCAGCCGCCGGGGCCACCCCGCCGTGACGCGGCCGCCGTCGGCCCCGCGCACCGCCAGGCTGACCAGGATGGCGGCGAGCGGGAAGTCCAGCAGCATGAACCTCCACATGCTGGTGATCGGGCGCACCACAGCGAGCAGGTAGACCGGGTAGACCAGCGCCCACGCGCGGACCTCGGAGGCGAGGAAGGCCCCGTGGCGGCCCAGCACCAGGGAGATGTACGCCGCCACGATGCCCAGCAGCAGCAGCACCCCGGCCAGCCCCTGGTGCTGCCAGGCCCAGGTCACCCATGCCAGGAACGGTCCCCGCTCCGGTCGCTGGCCCCACGCCGCCTGCACGTCGAAGAACCCGAACAGCGTGCCGGTCGAGAGCCCGACGTAGAGCGGCCAGGAGATCGAGGAGATCGCCGTCGACAGCACCAGCACCGCGGCCGGCACGCGCTGGCCCGCGAACGGCACGGCGCCGCTTCGTCGCTCCGCCCGCCAGCGCAGGACCACGTGCACGACCACGACGACGGCCAGGGGGGGTGCCACTGCACGGGTGAAACCGAGCACGAGAACGACCAGGGTGGCCCAGGCGTAGCGCCGTCGCATCACCAGCAGCAGGAAGGCCGCCAGCAGGAGGCATGCCAGCGCCTCGGAGTACGCGATCTGCAGGACGGCGGTCGCCGGGTGCAGGCACCACAGCATGGTGGCCAGCAGCGCCATCCGACGGTGCAGCACGGTGGTGGCGGCGGCCGAGAGCAGCCGCCAGATCAGCAGCACCGCCGCAGCGGCAAGGACCAGGTTCAGCAGCACCGCCGCGACGGCGAACGGGATGCCGAGGCTGACGAGCGCGCGCACGACCAGAGGGAAGACGGGGTAGAAGGCCCAGGCGCTGTAGGTGACCACGCCCGTGTCCTGGTCGACGGGAAGGTCTGGTGGATAGCCGTGCTCGACGATGCGGTGGTACCAGCGGCCGTCCCAGATCCCCATCATGTCGGAGAAGCCAGGGGTCAGGGTGCCGACCCCGGCCGGGTTCTGGCAGCACAGCGCCGCGCTCTCGATGGCTCCCGCCGCGAACAGGCGGGTGAGGGCGTAGAAGACGAGCAGCACCGCCCAGCTCGGCCACCTCTCCAGCCGGTCCCGCAAGGCCAGGACCCGGCTCGTGCGCGGCAGCGTCGCAGTCCCCACGACCCGCCCGCGCGGCTCCCCGCTCACCCGGGTGCTCACGGCGGGACCACCTGCGTGCCCGCCGCGTACCCGGTGCCGCGGACCCGGCCCAGCGTCACACCACGCCCCGGTAGCAACCGGTGAGGTGGTCGTCGACGAGCCCGCATGCCTGCATCGCGGCGTACGCCGTGGTGGGGCCGACGAAGACCAGGCCGGCGACGCGCAGCGCCCTGGCCAGCGCGACGGACTCCACGGACGAGCGGGGAACCTCGGCCGGCGAAGCGGGACGCCGATGGCTCCGGGGGGCGAAGGACCAGACGAGGGCATCGAGGCCGCCCCGCTCGCGCAGGGACAGGACCGCTCTGGCGTTGGTGACCGCGGCCTCGATCTTGAGCCGGTTGCGCACGATCGTGGCATCGGTGAGCAGACGGTCCACGTCGGTGCCACCGAGGCGGGCGACCTGCTCGGCCGCGAAGCCGTGGAAGGCCGCGCGGAAGGCCTCGCGCTTGCGCAGGATGGTCAGCCAGGACAGGCCGGACTGGAACGCCTCCAACGTCAGTCGCTCATAGAGCGCTGTCTCACCGTGCACCGGCCGGCCCCACTCCTGGTCGTGGTAGGCGAGGTAGTCGGAGCTCGCGCCGACCCAGCCGCACCGGGCGAGTCCGTCCTCCCCCGTCGTGACGCCGTGGCCGGTGGATGCCGAGTGATCGGTCAGGGTCGCGCGCTCGGAGCCGCTCATCGAGCCTCGGGTGCCCCGGCCGCGGTCGGGACGCCCGCCTCGGCTTCGGCCTCGGCGACCATCGCGTCGACGGCCCGGCCGAACATCAGCACGTTGCCGCGGTCCACGAGCGGGGCGAGGAGCCGGCCGAGCGGTGCCGGGCGGAGGGTGATCTCCTCGACCCAGCGCAGTCGGGTGCTGCCGCGCTCCGCGCCAGGCTGCACCTCGACGACGGCCCAACCGGTGAGCAGCCACCCCGTCTTGCGGACGCGGTAGCGCCCGACCGCGGTGCGGTCCCGCGGTGGCGACCACTGGACGACCACCATGGAGTCGGCGAAGCGGAGCCGGCCGACGCCGGAGAGCCCGGCGAAGCCGAAGCCGACCCGGCTGGGCCCGGTGTCGAGGCGCATCGTCGTCAACGGCATCCACCGGGCGAAGCCGGCCCAGTCGGTGACCACCCGCCATACCTGGTCGGGCGTGGCACGCACCTCGCGGGTGATCTCGAACGTTCCCACCGGCTCTCAGCCCCGTCCCTCGTCGTCGCGGTGGCCCTGAGCGCTCTGCGACGGGTCCAGGCCCGGCTGCGAGACCCGCAGCCGCGCCAGCAGCACGTCGCGTGTCCGGAGCTCCGCGGCCAGACGGTCCAGCACGGCGTCCACCTGGTCCATCCGGTAGCCGCGCAGCGCCTGGTCCAGCCGCACCGCATCGACCGCCTGCGCGCCCAGCTCACCCGCGGGCAGGTCCGGCAGCCCGAAGGACGCCTGCGAGCTGGTGGCCTCGTCGAGCCCGGGCCCCAGCCGCCCGGTGACCGCAGCCGCGGCGAAGCCGACGAGCAGCACCACGACGAGCAGGACGAAGAGGCTCACCTGCCGATGGTGCCACGCCGCTGGAGACACGCCGCCTCCACCTCAGGCGTGCCAGCTCCCGCAGGGTCGATCCGCCGCTACGGCGACGGCTTCGGCGCTGCGTCGTCACCACTGACCACGATCCGCACGGCCTCCTCGACATCGTCGGTCACGTGCAGCAGTTTCACGTCCCCCTGCCCGACCCGGCCGCTCGCCGCGACCGTGTCCGTCAGCCAGGACACCAGCCCACCCCAGTACGCCGTGCCGACCAGCACGATCGGGAACGAGGTGACCTTGCGGGTCTGCACCAGCGTGAGCGCCTCGAACAGCTCGTCCAGCGTCCCGAAGCCGCCGGGCAGGACGATGAAACCCTGGGCGTACTTGACGAACATCGTCTTGCGCACGAAGAAGTAGCGGAAGTCGACGCCCAGGTTGACGAACCGGTTCATGCCCTGCTCGAAGGGCAGCTCGATGCCGAGGCCCACGGAGGTCCCGCCCGCGTAGAAGGCGCCCCTGTTGGTGGCCTCCATGGCGCCCGGTCCGCCCCCGGTGATGACGGCATATCCCGCCTCGACCAGCAACCGACCGACCTCCACGCCCAGCTGGTATGCCGGGTCCTGCCGGCTCGTGCGCGCCGAACCGAACACGCTGACCGCCGGACCGAGCTCCGCCAGGGCGCCGAACCCCTCGACGAACTCGCTCTGGATGCGCAGGACCCGCCAGACGTCGGTGTGGGTGTCGAGCTGAGGGCGCTCCGAGTCCAGCAGCCGCTGGTCCGTGGTCGTCGGCGGCACCTGCGAGCCGCGCAGGGTCAGCGGACCGGTGTGGTACTCGAACTCCGCGTCGTCGCCGAAAGGGCCTTCGTCCAGGACCGAGGGGGGCGCGCCCGGTCGGGCCCCGTTGGCCTGCTGCGCCTGCGCCTGCGCCTGAGCCCGCGCCTGCGAGCGCCCGTGCTCTCGCTGGGTTTCCTGCCCTGGGTGCGGCTCCTGCGCTGGCGGGCTGTGCGCGCTCTGCGGGGTCTGGCCGGTCGGCTCGGTCACGCCAGTCGACCCTACGCGAGCCAGCGCAGCATCGCGGCCTCGCAGGCGAGAAGCTGCTGGACCGGGCACCGCTCGCCGTCGGCGTGGGCCAGGTTCGGGTCGCCGGGGCCGAAGTTGACCGCTGGGATCCCCAGCTCGGAGAAGCGCGCCACGTCGGTCCAGCCCTCCTTGGGGCGCACCGGCACCCCGAGCGCCTCGACGAACGACCGGGCCGCGGGCAGGTGCAGCCCGGGGCGCGCCCCGTCCGCGCTGTCGGTGAGCGAGACGGCATACCCGTCGAACAGCTCGCGCACGTGCTTCAGTGCCTGCTCGCCGCTCTTGTCCGGCGCGAACCGGTAGTTGACCGAGACGACGCAGGAGTCGGGGATGACGTTGCCGGCGATGCCACCGCGGATGCCCACCGCGTTTATCGCCTCGTGGTAGCGCAGCCCGTCGACCTCCACCTCCTGCGCTTCGTACGCGGTGAGCCGCCCCAGGACCACCGCGGCGTCGTGGACGGCGTTGCGGCCGTTCCACGGTCGGGCGGAGTGCGCGGCGACCCCGGTCACCGTCACGTCGACGCGCAGGGTTCCCTTGCACCCACCCTCCACGGCGCCGTCCGTCGGCTCGAGCAGCACGGCGAAGTCGCCCGCCAGCAGCTGCGGCGAGGTGCGCCCGATCCGGGCCAACCCGTTGCGGGCGCTGTCTACCTCCTCGCAGTCGTAGAACACGTAGGTGACGTCGCGGACGGGCTCACGGACCTGCGCGGCCAGCCTCAGCTGCACGGCCACTCCACCCTTCATGTCGACCGTTCCCCTGCCGACCAGGTCGTCGTCGACGCGGCGCACCGGCAGGTTCGGCGGCGCGGTCAGCGGGACCGTGTCGAGGTGGCCCGCCAGGACGACGCGCTCGCTCCGGCCGAGGTCGGTGCGGGCCACGACCGTGTTGCCGTCGCGGACCAGGCCCAGGTGCGGGAGCCGCCCGAGCGCCTCCTCGACGGCATCGGCGATCGAGTCCTCGCTGCCGCTGACCGACTCGATGTCGCACAGGGCAGTGGTCAGGCTGATGATGTCGCCGGACAGGTCGAGACGGCGGGGCGCGGTCATGACCGAAGGCTACCGGGAGCAACCGGCGGGGTGTGGCGTCGATGCCAGCCAAGGGCCCGGTCGCGCCAGAATAGGATCGGCTCATGAGCGAGCGCAGGGCGTGGGGCTTCGGCCTGGCCACCGTCACCCGGGCCAGCGAGTCGGCAGCGCAGAGCGTCCTGGACACATGGTTCCCCTCGCCCGCCCTGGGCTGCGCGCCGGCCGACGACCCGTATGGTGTCCCGCCGGAGCTCAAGGCCCTGGCCAGGGAGGACCCGCAACGGGGGGTGACCACCCGGGTCGAGCTGGTGGACATCGACCTGGACGCTCCCCCGCAGGGCGCCGGCGACGCCTACCTGCGCCTGCACCTGCTCTCCCACCGTCTGGCCGAGCCGAACTCGATCAACCTCGACGGCATCTTCGGCGTGCTGGCCAACGTCGTCTGGACCAGCCACGGTCCCTGCGCCGTGGACGACTTCGAGGACGTGCGGCTGCGGCTGCGTGCACACGGGCCGGTGCAGGTCTTCGGCGTGGACAAGTTCCCGCGGATGACCGACTACGTCGTGCCGTCCGGGGTGCGCATCGCCGACGCCGACCGGGTCCGTCTCGGCGCCCACCTGGCGGCGGGCACGACGGTGATGCACGAGGGGTTCGTCAACTTCAACGCCGGCACGCTCGGCACGTCCATGGTGGAAGGCCGTATCGGCCAGGGCATCGTCGTCGACGACGGCTCCGACATCGGCGGCGGCGCCTCGATCATGGGCACGCTGTCCGGCGGCGGCCGGGAGCGCGTGCGCGTCGGCAAGCGCTGCCTGCTGGGTGCCGAGGCGGGCATCGGCATCTCGCTCGGTGACGACTGCGTCGTCGAGGCGGGGCTCTACCTCACGGCCGGGACCAAGCTGTCCTACTCCGACGGCGACCCGGACTCCGTGCCGCGCACGGTGAAGGCCATCGAGCTGAGCGGACGGCCCGGGCTGCTGTACCGGCGCAACTCGCTCACCGGTGCAGTGCAGGCCCTCCCGCGCCAGGGGCTCGGCATCGAGCTGAACCCCGCACTGCACGCCACCCGCTGAGCGGCATGCCCACGAGTGAGCTGCTCATCCCGGGCAAGCGGATGCCTGCGTGCCGGCGGCGGCGGTGGATCGGCCGTGCGCTGCTCGCCGCGGTGCTGGTCGTGGTCGGCGTCGCCGGCTACCACGGCATGCGCGGCGTCGTCACGAACTTCGGCAGCCCCTCCTGCCGGGCCACGGCACTCGGCACGTCGGTGACGTTCACGCCCGAGCAGATGGGCAACGCCGCGACCATCACCGCGGTAGCCGTCCGGCGCGGCCTGCCGGCGCGGGCAGCGACGATCGCGCTGGCGACCGCCATACAGGAGTCCAAGCTGAGAAACATCACCTACGGCGACCAGGACTCCCTCGGGCTGTTCCAGCAGCGGACCAGCCAGGGCTGGGGCACCAGGGCCCAGATCCTCGACGCCGTGCACGCCAGCAACGCCTTCTATGACGCGCTGGTCAAGGTCAGCGGCTACCAGGCCATGGAGATCACGGAGGTCGCGCAGAAGGTGCAGCGCAGCGCCTTCCCGGCCGCTTACGCACAGCACGAGATGGAGGGCAGGGTGCTGGCCTCCACGCTGTCCGGACTGTCCCCCGGTGGCATCGGCTGCCGACTGGAGCGGGCCCAGGCGCACGGCGACGCAGCTTCGCTGGCCGGGGCACTGCGGGCGCAGCTGAGGGTCACCGCCGCGGCGACCGGCCGGACGGTCACGGTGCGGGCAGGGAGCGCACAGCGTGCCTGGGCCTGTGCCGGGTGGGCCGTCGCGCACGCCGGCTCGCGGGAGGTCGCGGCCGTGACGGTCGGCGACCGTTCGTGGACCCGCTCCCGCAACGAGTCCGGATGGTCCTGGCAGCCGGCGCGCTCCCCTACCGGTGCACCGACCACCGTGCGGATCCTGGTGCGCTGATGCTCGGACGGCGCCACCGGCGCTGACCGCCTCGGCGCTCGGGAGTCAGCGAGCGTCCACCGGGACGTAGCCACGCTCGGTCTCGCCGACGTAGAGCTGGCGGGGACGGCCGATCTTGGTCTCGGGGTCCTCGATCATCTCGCGCCACTGCGCGATCCACCCCGGCAGCCGGCCCAGCGCGAACAGCACCGTGAACATCTTGGTGGGGAAGCCCATGGCCTTGTAGATCAGGCCGGTGTAGAAGTCGACGTTGGGGTAGAGCTTGCGCGAGACGAAGTAGTCGTCGGACAGCGCGACCTGCTCCAGCTGGATGGCAATGTCGAGCAGCGGGTCGCGGCCGCCCAGCTTGACCAGGATCTCGTCGGCGGTCTTCTTGACGATCGCGGCGCGCGGGTCGTAGTTCTTGTAGACCCGGTGGCCGAAGCCCATCAGCTTGACCCCGCCCTCCCGGTTCTTCACCTTGCGCACGAACTCGCCGACGTCGCCGCCGCCGGCCTGGATGCCGGCCAGCATGTCGAGCACCGCGGAGTTGGCGCCGCCGTGCAGCGGACCGGACAGGGCGTGGATGCCGGCCGACACCGAGGCAAACAGGTTCGCCTGGCCCGACCCCACCAGGCGGACCGTGGACGTCGAGCAGTTCTGCTCATGGTCCGCGTGCAGGATGAGCAGCTGGTCCAGCGCCGCGACCAGGTCGGGGTCCAGGTCGTACGGCTCCGCGGGGAAGCCGAAGGTCATCCGCAGGAAGTTCTCCACCAGGGACAGCGAGTTGTCCGGGTAGAGGAACGGCTGGCCCACCGACTTCTTGTAGGCGTAAGCCGCGATCGTCGGCAGCTTGGCCAGCAGCCGCACGGTCGAGATCTCGACCTGCTCGGGGTCGAACGGGTCGAGGCTGTTCGGGTAGAAGGTGCCGAGCGCGGAGACGGCAGAGGACAGCACTGGCATCGGGTGTGCATCGCGGGGGAACCCGTCGAAGAAGCGCTTCATGTCCTCGTGCAGCAGGGTGTGCCGGCGGATCCGCTGGTCGAACTGGTACAGCTCGGTCGCCGACGGCAGGGACCCGTAGATCAGCAGGTAGGTCGTCTCGAGGAAGCTGGACCGCTCGGCCAGCTGCTCGATCGGGTATCCGCGGTAGCGCAGGATGCCGGCGTCGCCGTCGATGTAGGTGATCCTCGAGCGGCAGGCCGCGGTGTTGACGAAGCCGACGTCGAGCGTGGTGTTGCCGGTCTCCCCCATCAGCGCCGAGATGTCGTAGGCGTCGTTGCCCTCGGTCGCCCGGTGCAACGCAAGGGTGAGCTCCTTGTTGCCGGTGCGGAAGGTCGCCCCGGCCGGGTCGGTTGCCATCAGGTGGTCCTCCTAGTCGCCGACCGGCTGGAGCCGGACGGGTTGCCGGGCATCCTCCGCGACGGACGCTACCAGCGCCGGAGAGGGTGCCAGATGTGATGCCTGACACGTGGGACCACGCCGTTCACCGGGTCAGCAGGCCTCGCCCGAGCCGGTCCGCCGCAGCCTGGACGCGCTCGTCCGTGGCGGTCAGCGCGACCCGGACGTGCCGCGCCCCTGCAGGGCCGTAGAAGGAGCCCGGCGCCACCAGGATGCCCAGCCGGGAGAGGTCCTCGACAGTGCTCCAGCAGTCCTGGCCACGCGTGGCCCACAGGTAGAGCCCCGCCTCGGAGTGGTCCACCCGGAGTCCCGCACCCTCCAGGGCCGACCGGAGCGCGGCCCGGCGGGGTGCGTAGCGCGCCTTCTGCTCCGCGACGTGGTCGTCGTCGGTGAGAGCCGCCAGCATCGCGGCCTGCACCGGCCACGGCACGATCATGCCGGCGTGCTTGCGCACCTCGAGCAGGCGACGCGCCAGGGCCACGTCGCCCGCGATGAACCCCGCGCGGTAGCCGGCCATGCTGCTCTGCTTGGACAGCGAGTAGACCGCCAGCAGCCCTTCGTGGCTGCCTCCGCTGACGGCCGGGTCGAGGATGCTGGGCACCGAGCCGGGTCTCGACGGCTCACCGTCGCCACGCCAGTCCAGCTCGGCGTAGCACTCGTCGCTGGCCACCAGCGCGCCGTGTCGCCGGGCCCACGACACGACCTTGGCCAGGTGCTCCACGGGGAGCACCTGGCCGGTGGGGTTGCCCGGGCTGTTGACCCAGACCAGCCTCGGCGTCGTGGCCGACGTCGGCGGCCCGAGCTCGGTGAGGCCGCCGAACGGCATGGGGACGGCGCCCGCGATCCGGGCGCCGACGTCATACGTCGGGTAGGCGACCGCCGGGAATGCGACGACGTCGCCGCTGCCCAGGCCGAGCAGCGTCGGCAGCCAGGCGACCAGCTCCTTGCTGCCGATCGTCGGCAGCACCCCGTCGGGGTCCACGCCCGGCACCCCACGACGGCGGGCGAACCACGCCGCGACGGCCTCGCGCAGGCCGGGTGTGCCGTAGGTCTGCGGATAGCCGGGGGCGTCCGCCGCGTCGGCGAGGGCCCGGCGCACCACCTCGGGGGTGGGGTCGACCGGGGTGCCGATCGAGAGGTCGACGATGCCGCCGGGGTGGGAGGCCGCCCGCTCCCTGGCCGGGACCAGCGTTCCCCACGGGAAGTCCGGGAGCGCCATGACCCCGGCGTCGGGGCGGGGCGTCACCGTGGTCGTCCGGCGCGCCCGCGGTCGCAGGTGCTCGCCGCCGCTACTCCGCGTGTTCCTGCGGCGGCAGGGCGGCGATCAGGGGATGGTCCTTGGGGATCAGTCCCATCTTCGCGGCTCCGCCGGGCGAGCCCAGGTCGTCGAAGAACTCGACGTTGGCCTTGTAGTAGTCCTTCCACTGCTCGGGGGTGTCGTCCTCGTAGTAGATCGCCTCCACCGGGCAGACCGGCTCGCAGGCGCCACAGTCGACGCACTCGTCCGGGTGGATGTAGAGCGAACGCTCCCCCTCGTAGATGCAGTCCACCGGACACTCTTCGATGCACGCCTTGTCCTTCAGGTCGACACACGGCAGAGCGATGACGTAGGTCATGGTGTTGCATTCCTCCAGGCGGGGCTGAACGGCGGACGTCGATCGGACCTAGTATGCCGAGTCGGCCGCTTCGCCCACTAACCGGACCCGCGCGGAAGTGACGGCCCGGGCGCCCTGGGATGGCCCGGCGGATCGCTCAGGCGACGGCTCAGGCGAGCGTGCCGTAACGGCCGCGGTAGTAGAGCAGCGCATCGCCGGTGTGGTCGGGCACCACGACGTCCAGCACCTGCCCCACCACGATGGTGTGGTCGCCCGCGGGGTAGCTGTCGGTCGTGCGGCACTCGAACGTCGCCAGCGCGTCCGCCAGCAGCGGAACGCCCGTCACGGCGCCGCGGGTGTGCGCGATGCGGTCGAGCTGCCCGTGCAGCGGCCGTCCGCGAGTGGCCAGCCACTCGGCCTCTGCGCGCGCCGCAGCCGGCAGGAAGTTGACCCCCCAGACGCCTGCCTCCAGGACGGCGTCGTGGAAGCGCGCCTCCTGCTCGACGCAGCACAGCATCAGCAGCGGCTCCAGGGACACGGAGGCGACCGCGTTCGCTGTCATCGCGTGGTCGTGTCCGCCGAGGGCCGTCGTCACGACGGTGACCCCCGTGGCGAACCGCCCCATCGCCCGGCGGTAGAGGCCGACGTCCGGCCCCGCCAGGCGAAGGTCGGGACGTGGTGGCACGTCGCTGCCCGGAGCGCCACCGCCCGGCCGCTTCGGGCGGGGACCGTCGGGCACGGCGCCACTGACGGGCAGGCTGGTCGGCATGGTCATGCAACACCCGGTGCCAGGTCGGTATGCCGCCCTCGGCCCGCGCCCTGGTGTCCCTCGGCTGCGGCCGCCGGGACCAGGTCGCCGCTGCCGGGGTCGACCCGGGCGAAGCCCTCCCGGCCGGGCAGCCGGGCGGCGACGTCGTTGGAGAGGGCGTAGTAGCCGTCGTAGACGCTGACCTGGGTCCGGTGCTCGCACAGGGCGCGGACCTGCAGTGCCGCGCTGGGGGGATCGACCACCTCGTGGGTGACCACCTCGTCTGCGACGACTGACGGCGGGTAGTCAGCGCCCACGTCGGGCAGCCGCACCTGCGGGGAGGCGTGCCGGTCCACGTGGGCGGCCAGCCACAGCCGGTCCTCGACCGCCCAGCTGAGCGGCGTGAGGATGCAGTACGCCGCTGGCGCAGCCGCCTGCTCGGCCTCGATGGACCGCAGCGCCGCGAGGGTCACCCGGTGGGTCTGGATGTGGTCGGGATGGCCGTACCCGCCGTGCCGGTCGTAGGTCACCACCACGTCCGGCCGCACGTCGGCGACCACTGCGGCGACCAGCCCGGCCGCCTCGGCGGGGTCTGCACGGACGAAGGCGTCGGCACGCCCGGCGCTGGGCGTGCCCGCCATACCGGAGTCGCGGTAGCGCGAGCCCAGTCCCCGCCGCGGGTCCTCGCCGAGCACGGTGTGCCGGGCTCCGAGGACGGCCATGGCCCGTCGCAGCTCCTCCCGGCGCCACGGGCCGAGGGAGTCGCTCCGGGCGGCCGCCAGGTCGGCCAGCTCGGGCGGGATGACCTCCCCCTCCTCGCCGAGGGTGCAGGTGAGCACGTGCACCTCGTGGCCGCGCCGCAGGTGGGCGGCCATGGTCAGGCCGGTCGCCAGCGTCTCGTCGTCGGGATGGGCGTGGACGAACAGCAGCCTCACTAGACGACCTGACGTTCCTCCGGGAAGTGGCAGGCCACCCGGTGCGGGGTGCTCTGACCCAGCCGCGGTGCCAGGTCGACCACCAGCGGCACCTCGTCGACGCACTTCTGCCGGGCCTTGGGGCAGCGGGTGCGGAACACACAGCCCGACGGTGGGTGCTGCGGGCTGGGCAGGTCGCCGGTGAGCAGGATCCTCTCCCGCCCGGCCTCACGCCGGGGATCCGGGACGGGTACCGCGGACAGCAGGGCGTGCGTGTAGGGGTGCAGCGGGCGCTCGTAGAGCGTGTCGCGGTCGGCCTCCTCCATCACCTTGCCGAGGTACATCACCACGACCCGGTCGGAGATGTGCCGCACCACGGACAGGTCGTGCGCCACGAACACGTAGGCGATGCCCTGCTCGTTCTGGATGTCCTCGAGCAGGTTGATCACCTGCGCCTGGATCGAGACGTCGAGCGCAGAGACCGGCTCGTCGCAGACGAGCAGCCGCGGTTGCAGCGCGATGGCCCGGGCCACGCCGATGCGCTGGCGCTGGCCGCCGGAGAACTCGTGCGGGTACCGGTTGTAGTGCTCGGGGTTCAGCCCCACCCGCGCCATCAGCTCCTGGACCGCCTTGCGGACGCCCCCCTGCGGCTTCAGGCCCTGGATCTCGTAGGGGGCGGCGATGATCTTGCCGACGGTGTGCCGGGGGTTGAGCGAGCCGTACGGGTCCTGGAAGACCATCTGCATCTCCCGGCGCAGGGCCCGCAGCTCCGAGCCGTGGACGCTGGTGACGTCCTTGCCGTCGAACTCGATGGTGCCTCCGGTGGGCTCCAGCAGCCGGAGCATGGTCCGACCGGCCGTGGACTTGCCGCAGCCGGACTCGCCGACCAGCCCGACCGTCTCGCCCCGTCGCACCTCGAGGCTGATCCCGTCGACCGCCCTCACCGGAGCGTCCTCGCGGGGGATGATGCCGGCCTTGCGCTGGGGGAAGTACTTCTTGAGCTCGGTGAGCCTCAGCAGCGTGGCGCCCACCGGTGCGCCGGCACCGTCGCCGTGGTGCTCGGAGCGGGTGCCCAGGTGGGTAGGCGTACCGCCTCCTGGCAGGTCGGTGGACCGCGGACCGACCCTCGGGGCCGCTGTGCTCATGGGCGGTCACCGAACAGCTCGGCGGCGATCTGTGCCCTGCGCGCCGGGGCCAGGTGGCAGGCGGCGCTGTGACCGGGGGTGATCTCGCTCAGCTCGGGCACCTCGGTCACCTCGCGGTTGTCCGGCACCTGGCTGCGGTAGGCACAGCGGGGATGGAAGGCGCACCCGCTGGGCAGGTTGATCAGCGACGGCGGGTTGCCCGGGATCGGGTCCAGCCGGCTCTTGCGGACCTGGTCCAGCCGGGGCATCGACTGCAGCAGACCCCAGGTGTAGGGGTGCTGGGGGGAGTAGAAAAGCTCGTCGACGCTGCCCTTCTCGATGCAGCGCCCGGCGTACATCACCAGGATGTCGTCTGCCACGTCGGCGACGACGCCGAGGTCGTGGGTGATGATGATGATCGCCGAGCCGTACTCCCGCTGCAGGTCCTTCATCAGGTCCAGGATCTGGGCCTGCACCGTCACGTCGAGCGCGGTGGTCGGCTCGTCGGCGATGAGCAGCTTGGGGTCGTTGACCAGCGACATCGCGATCATCGCGCGCTGGCGCATACCACCGGAGAACTCGTGCGGGTACTGGTCGATCCGCCGGCTCGGGTTGGGGATGCCGACACGTTCCAGCATCTCGACGGCCCGCTTGCGCGCCAGCTGCTTCGACACGTCGCGGTGGTGGATGCGGTAGGCCTCCACGATCTGGTTGCCGATCGTGTAGTACGGGTGCAGGGCGGACAGCGGGTCCTGGAAGACCATGGCCATCTTGGCGCCCCGCAGGTCCCGGATCCGCGAGTCCGAGACCGTGAGCAGGTCCTCACCATCGAGCAGGATCTGCCCGGACAGGCGCGCGCGCGAGCGCCGGTGCAGGCCCAGGATGGCCAGGCTGGACACCGACTTGCCCGAACCCGACTCCCCCACGATACCGACGGTCTCGCCGGCCTCGAGGTCGAAGCTGATCCCGTCGACCGCCTTGACCAGCCCGTCGTCGGTCGGGAAGTGGACGCGGAGGTCCTTGACCTGCAGGAACGGCCCCGCTGGGCGGTCCGCGGGGCCGCGGTCCCTGGTCCGGGCTTCGGTGGTGATGGTCCTCGCCACGTCAGACCAGCCGCACCCGGGGGTCGATGACGCCGTACAGCACGTCGACGACCAGGTTGGCCATGATGATGGCGAACGCCGCGACCAGCACGATGGCCACGATCGTCGGCAGGTCGAACACGGACACGGACTGCACGGTGAGCTTGCCGAAACCCTGGTAGTTGAACACCGTCTCGGTGATCGCCGCTCCGGCGAGCAGGCCGCCCAGGTCCAGCCCGGCGATGGTCACGATCGGGGTGAGGGCTGCCCGCAGGGTGTGCTTGACGACCACCGTGCGCTCGTTGAGGCCCTTGGCGCGGGCGGTGCGCAGGTAGTCCTCACCCATGGTCTCGAGCATGTAGGCGCGGGTCAGCCGGATGTACGCGGCGGCATACACCACGGCCAGCGTCAGGCACGGCAGGAGCAGCCCCTGCAGCCACTGGACCGGGTCCTGCCTGAGGGGGACGTAGGCGGGCGTCGGGAACAGGCCCCACTGGGTCGAGAGGAAGTTGTAGGCCAGCAGCGCCAGGAAGAAGGTCGGGAAGGAGTAGAAGACCAGCGAGAAGCTCACCAGGCTGCGGTCCAGCCAGCCTCCGCGGCGCAGTGCCGCGACGACGCCTGCGCTCACGCCGACGACGATCCAGATGATGAACGCACCGACGGCGAGGGAGAAGGTGATCGGCGCGGCGTCCTTGATCTCCGTGGCGACCAGGGTCGTCTGCAGCGGGGAGTAGCCCAGACACGGGGCCGGGCAGTGGGTCACCTTGTCCGGGTTCTGCTTGATGAACACGGGGTCATCGGGGAAGTCTCGTGAGGACACCAGTCCCTTGACGAACTCGACGTACTGCGTCGTGATGGGCTTGTCGTAGCCGAGGAAGTGCCGGTTCGCCGCGATGATCTGCGGGGTGCAGTTCTTGCCGCACGTCAGCCGCGCCGGGTCCGTGGGCAGCGCGTAGAAGAGGGCGTAGGTCACGACGCTGACGATGAACAGCATGATGAAGGCACCTATAGCCCGGCGAATGACGTAGTAGAGCATGGGCGCGCCGCCGTGACGGCGACCTCACCTCCCTTCCGTCGAACCCAGTGGCAGTACATCACCTCTGCCTTGCCTCGACCATCAGCACCGTCCCGGTCGATGGTCGCGCTCCTCGGGGGCACGCACATCGGTGCGTGCCCCCGAGGGGCCATGCCGAAGGGAGCCCGGCAGGTGGTGCAGCGCCTACTGGACGCCGATCGACCCCAGGTCCGGGTAGTCGGCGAACGAGGGGTTGTCGATCCAGCCCTTGACGCCCGAGCCCCAGATGAGGAAGAACTTCTCGTAGGCCAGCGGGATGTAGGCGACGTCCTTGGCGAGCTTCTCGTCCAGGTCGCCCCACAGCGCCGCCTGCTTGGTCAGGTCGGTCTCGGCGTACGCCGAGTCGATCGCCTTGTTCACCGCAGGGTTGTCGTACAGCCCGTAGTCCTGGCCGTTCGACGACGCCGAGAGGTTGACCCGGCTGTCGAACAGCGGCGGGATGACCGTCGAGGCCGAGGGCCAGTCCGCTCCCCAGCCGGCCCAGGTGACGTCGTACTTCTTGGCGTTGTCCGGGTTCTGGACCACGTTGTAGTAGGTCGTCGTCAGCTCGGTCAGCGTCGTCTTGAACCCCGCCTTGTCCCAGCCCGCCTTGAGCGCCGCGGCGTACTTCTGGCTTGTCGGGGTGCCGCCGCTGTAGGTGAAGTTGATCGGGTAGGGCATCTTCACCTTGGCCTGGGTCAGCAGTGACTTGGCCTTGGCCGGGTCACCGGAGTCCGGGGCGTTGAACGCGTTGAACGCCTTGTAGCCGACGACCGCCGGGCTGATCAGCGTCTGGGCCGGACGGCCCGCGGTGGCGCCGCCGAGCGCGCTGACGTAGCCGGTCTTGTCCGTCGCCACAGCGAGCGCCTGGCGGACCAGAGGGTTGGTCATCGTCTTGAAGTTCGGCACGAGGTAGTCGACGAACGGCGCGTCGACGTTCTCATAGCGTCCCTTGGCCTTGGGGTTGTTGACCGCCTGGCTGAGGTAGGCAGGAGGCACCCGTCGGTCACTCACCGCGAACTTGTCGTTGCCCGCGTCGGCGATCAGCCGGGAGGCGATGACCTCGTCGGCCAGGCCCTCGGTGAAGACGATCTTGTCCGGCAGGGCCTTGCGGATGGGGTCGGCGCTGGCGCTCCACTGGTCGTTGCGGACATACGTTCCGCCCTTGTTCTCCGCCCACTGGCCCTCCAGCTTGTACGGCCCGTCGGAGAACACCGAGAAGTTGGACTTGTCGCCCTTGTCCTGGTCCTTGCGGTAGGGCGCGAAGGCGGGCAGGGTCACCGCGTAGTTGAAGTCACCGACGGGCTTCTTCAGGTTGAAGGTGACCGTGTTGCCGCTGCAGGTGACCGCCTTGTCGTAGAGCGCCTGGCCCTTGGCGTCCTTGACGTAGGGACCCTGGTAGAGCGAGGCACCCTTGGCGTTGGTGGGGATGTTGAGGAACTGGATCGCGTAGTTCGGCCCACCGGTGATCGTGTTGACCGCGAACGTGCGGGAGGCGCCGTACTGGATGTCGGCGCAGGTGACCGGCTTGCCGTCCTGCCACTTCGCGTCGCCCTTGAGGGTGAACTTCCAGGTCTTGCCGGCGTTGGTGGACTTGCCGGTGTCGCTCGCCAGGTCGCCGACGATCTTGGTGGATGCCTTGCCGGCCGCGACCGGGAAGGTGGTGAGCGTGCGGTAGACCAGTCGCGCCTCGTTGGCGATGTCGCGCCCGATGTAGGTCCGCTGCGGGTCGAGGTGCTCGGCCGGGCGCTTGGTGATGTAGTAGAGCGTCCCGCCGGCCTTGGCAGCCGCACCCGTCGCGCCGCCGCCAGCGCTACCGCTGCTGCTCCCGCTCCCGCTCCCGCTGCTGCCCCCGGACCCGGAGGTCCCCGACCCACCGCTCTTGTTGCCGGAGCAGGCGGTGGCCGACAGGGCCACCACGGTGCAGAGCGCAACCAGTGTCGCCCCGCTGTTCGTGCGCTTCATGCGCTCTCCTTCGTGCTGTGCACCGTCCGGTCGGGCGGTGATGGTGCCCGCAACGGTTGTTGCGGGAACGGTCGGGTCGGCTCTATCCGTGGTCTGCCTTGGGGTCGAGCGCGTCCCGCAGGCCGTCGCCGAGCAGGTTGCAGCTCAGCACGAGCAGGAAGATGGACAGCCCCGGGAGGAAGAAGTACGTCGGGTCGGCGGAAAGGAAGGTCACGGAGTCGGTGAGGATGTTGCCGAGCGTCGGTGTCGGCGCCTGGATGCCGACACCTAGGAAGCTCAGCGCAGCCTCCGCCGAGACGTTGGCCGGGAGGGTGAGCGTGCTGTAGACCAGGATCGGGGCCCACAGGTTGGGCAGCAGCTCGGTGAACCAGATCCGCCAGTTGCTCGCGCCCAGCGACTTCGAGGCCTCGACGAACTCGCGCTCCCGCATGGACAGCACCTGGCCGCGGATGATCCGGGCGAAGTACGGCCAGCCGAAGAAACCCAGGACCAGGATCAGGTAGACCGCGCGGGAGGGGTTGCCCGACGGGACACCGAGCGAGGTGATCCGGTCGACGAGCACCGGCGACAGGGCCAGGAGCATGAGCAGCTGCGGGAAGGCGAGGATGAGGTCCATCGTCCGGCCCACGCCGAAGTCGACCCACTTGCCCATGTAGCCGCTGATGATGCCGAGGACCGTGCCCAGCACGATGCTGATCGCGGTGGCCGTGACGGCGATCAGCATGGACAGCGTGACCCCGGCCACCAGCCGGGAGAGCACGTCGCGCCCGGTCTGCGGCTCCACCCCCAGCAGATGCTGAGCGCTGACGCCGCCGAACGGCCCGGTCGGCACGGCGCCCAGCCCGCCCACGAGGTTGGAGTGGGTGGCCAGGGGATCGATGATGCCCAGGGAGTCGAGCACCGGCGCGACCACTGCCATCACGCAGAACAGCGCCAGGACGACCAGGGCGATCATGGACACCTTGTCCCGGCGCAGCCTCGACCTGGCGATCTGCCACGGGGAGCGGCCTGCGATCGCGGTGGAGTCCTGCTCCGGCGCGACCGCGGGCGCCTCGGTCTGGAACTGGCCGGCAGAGATCGCCATCCGGTGACAACCCCCTTCCGCTCGCGCCGTCTTTCGGTTACTCGGTGTCCAGGCTGCCAGTCCGGCGCAGCACCATCGCCGGGGCCGCTGACGCCGGCCTGAGGACTTGACAGCCAGCGCACTGCACTGACCGGCGAAACTGTAATCCGCGCGACACTCCACGTCGGAGACCGAGGCTGCAATGTCGCCAGATCGTGACCGTACCGAGCCGTCCCGTGACCGTACCGAGCCTACCGAGCCGTGCCGGGGCGACCCACGCTGCTGCCGGGGCATGAGTGCCCGGATGCGCCCCCACCGGTCGTCGCGTCAGCGACGCGAGCGGGCGAACGCCCGGGCCCGCTCACTCTGGCTCAGGATGACCTTGCGGATGCGTACTGCCTCGGGGGTCACCTCGACGCACTCGTCCTCACGGCAGAACTCGAGCGCCTGCTCCAGGCTGAGCCGGCGCGGCGGGATCAGCCGCTCCAGGACCTCGGCGCCGGCCGAGCGCACGTTGGTCAGCTTCTTCTCCTTGCAGATGTTCACGTCCATGTCCTCCACGCGGCTGTTCTCGCCGACGATCATGCCCTCGTAGACCTCGGTGGTCGGCTCGAGGAACATGGCGCCGCGCTCCTGGAGGTTGAACATCGCGTACGACGTCGCCACGCCGGTCCGGTCGGCGACGAGTGAGCCGTTCTGCCGCGTCTTCAGCTCGCCGAACCACGGCTCGTAGTCCTCGAAGACGTGGTTGGCGATGCCGGTCCCCCGGGTGTCGGTGAGGAACTCGGTGCGGAAGCCGATCAGGCCCCGGGCGGGGACGAGGAACTCCATCCGCACCCAGCCGGTGCCGTGGTTGGTCATCTGCTCCATCCGGCCCTTGCGCAGCGCCAGCAGCTGGGTGATGGCTCCGAGGAACTCCTCGGGCGCGTCGATCGTCAGCCGCTCCACCGGCTCGTGCACCGAGCCGTCGATCACCCGGGTGACCACCTGTGGCTTGCCGACCGTGAGCTCGTACCCCTCGCGCCGCATCTGCTCGACCAGGATCGCGAGGGCCAGCTCCCCGCGCCCCTGCACCTCCCAGGTGTCCGGGCGCTCCGTCGGCAGTACGCGGATCGACACGTTGCCCACGAGCTCCCGGTCGATGCGGTCCTTGACCAGCCGCGCGGTCACCTTCGAGCCCTTCACCCGACCGACCAGCGGCGAGGTGTTGGTGCCGATGGTCATCGAGATCGCCGGCTCGTCCACCGTGATCAACGGCAGCGGGATCGGGTTGTCGGGGTCGGCGAGGGTCTCGCCGATGGTGATCTCCGGGATGCCGGCCAGCGCGATGATGTCGCCGGGGCCTGCGCTGTCGGCCGGCTTGCGGGTGAGCGCCTCCGTCATCAGCAGCTCGGTGATCTTGACCCTCTGGATGGTGCCGTCGGCGCGGCACCAGGCGGCCTGCTGACCCTTGCGGATGGTGCCGTTGTGCACCCGGCACAGGGCGAGGCGGCCGAGGAAGTTGGAGGCGTCGAGGTTGGTCACGTGCGCCTGGAGCGGGGCCTGGTCGTCGTAGGCGGGTGCGGGCACGGTCTCCACGATCGTCCGGAACAGCGCCTCCAGGGAGTCGCCCTCGGGCATAGCGCCGTCTGCGGGGCGCTCCAGCGACGCGCGGCCGGCCCGGGCGGAGGCGAAGACGATGGGGAACTCGATCTGGTGCTCGTCGGCGTCCAGGTCGAGGAACAGCTCGTACGTTTCGTCGACCACCTCGGCGATGCGGGCATCCGGCCGGTCCACCTTGTTGACCACCAGCACCACCGGCAGGCGCGCCTGAAGCGCCTTGCGCAGCACGAACCGGGTCTGCGGCAGCGGGCCCTCGGAGGCGTCGACGAGCAGCACGACGCCGTCGACCATCGACAGTCCGCGCTCCACCTCGCCGCCGAAGTCCGCGTGGCCCGGGGTGTCGATGATGTTGACGGTGATGCCCTCGAACTGGCCGGCATCGGCGGCCGCCTTGCCGCGGTAGCGCACCGCGGTGTTCTTGGCCAGAATGGTGATGCCCTTCTCGCGCTCGAGGTCGCCGCTGTCCATCGCACGCTCGTCCACGTGCTGGTGAGCACCGAAGGCGCCGGACTGCCAGAGCATCGCGTCGACCAGCGTGGTCTTTCCGTGGTCGACGTGCGCCACGATGGCGACGTTGCGGATGTCACCGCGGGTCTGCATGGGCATGAGGTCCAGTCTCTCAGGGTCTACCGTGCAGGCCGACCACCGCTTCGCCTTCTAGGCTGTCCTCATGAGCCGACTGCTGACCAGCGAGGAGATCGCCCGCCAGCTCGGCGACCTGCCCGGGTGGAGCCTGGACGGGGACAGCCTGCACGCGTCGTACGCCGCGGCCGACTTCCCCGCAGCCGTACGGCTGATCGTCGACGTTGCTGACGAGGCCGAGCAGATGGACCACCACCCCGACGTGGACCTGCGCTGGCGGACGACGACCTGGCGCCTGTCCACCCACTCGCGCAACGGGGTGACTCAGCTGGACATCGAGCTGGCGCACCGGATCGCGCGGTGCGCGGGCCGGGTCGGTGCCGAGGCCGGCACCCGATGAGCGGCCCCGCCTCCACGGTGAGCCACGGCGAGTCCCACCAAGGTGTCGCCGGCCGGCTGAGCTGGCTGCGAGCCGGCGTGCTCGGCGCGAACGACGGCATCGTCTCGACTGCCGGCATCGTCCTGGGCGTGGCCGGGGCCACCGCCCACACGGCCACCATCGTCACTGCCGGGGTCGCCGGCCTGTCCGCCGGAGCGATGAGCATGGCGGTGGGTGAGTACGTCTCGGTCAGCTCACAGCGGGACACCGAGCAGGCCCTCCTGGCGCTCGAGCGCCGGGAGCTGCTGGAGACCCCCGACCAGGAGCTGGCCGAGCTGACCCAGCTCTACGTCGACCGGGGCCTGACCCACGACCTGGCCGGGCGGGTTGCCGTCCAGCTGACGCAGCACGACGCGCTGGCCGCCCACGCCGAGGTGGAGCTGGGTATCGACCCCAACAACCTCACCCGGCCCTGGCACGCGGCGCTCGCCTCGCTGGTGGCTTTCACGGTCGGTGCGCTGCTGCCGTTGCTGGCCATCGCCCTGCCGCCCACGAGCGCTCGCGTCGCGGTCACCGTGGTCGCGGTCATCCTGGCCCTCTCGGGGACCGGGATCCTCAGCGCCCGGCTGGGCCGGGCACCGACCCTCCCGGCCCTGCTCCGTAACGTGGTGGGCGGCTCGGTGGCGATGGTCGTGACCTACGGCATCGGGTCGATGTTCGGCACGCGGATCTGAACCGTGGTGCTGTGGAGGATGACTACCGGCCGCTGCCCGTTGCCTAGAGTCGTCCTCGCAGACATCCGGGGGGACATGTGTACGCAGATGTGCAGCGGCTGCGCGCCGACGCGCTGGCGCTGGCGGGGGCCGGCTCGGAGCTGACCGGTCAGGCCGGCGCCCTGCTCGGCTGTGCTGGCTCCACCCGGTGGCAGTCCTCGGCGGCGGACGCGATGCGGCGCCGGTTGGCAGGTGATGCGGGGATGCTGCAGGAGGTCGCGGCAGGATTCGCCGACGCCGGGTCCGCGCTGTCACGCCACGCCGCCGCGGTGGAGGCCGTCCAGTCCCAGATCAGGGCGGTCGAGCAGCGTGCCCACGCGCTCGTGCAGTCCGCCCTCCATCTCTGCGCTGTCGGCAGCTCTGCGCTCGCGTCGGCCCTGCCCGGCGGCGAGGACCTTCTGCGCGGGCTGCGCACGGTCCTGTCGCGGCTGCCTCCTCCGGGTCACCTGGACTGGCTCGAGGTGCCGGATCAGCTGCGCAGGCTCGGGATCCCCGGTGCCCGCTGAGCCTCCACGTCCGGTGCAGCTGTGGTTCACCGTCGAAGAGTGGGAGTCGCTGGACGAGGAGGACATCGTCGGCGCGCCACCGCTGACGCTGGCGATCGGCATCCTGCGAGCGAGCGAGGCCGTCATCGACGTGGTCGCCGTCACGGCGACCGGTGACACGGCAGACGCCGGGGGAGCGCGCGCGACGGGGACCGCCCTGGTGAGCGCGCGCATCGCCATGCTCGGTGCGCTGGCCGTGCAGCTGGCCCACGTCCGCACGCACCGGGTCGAGGGAGTCAGGCTGGTGGTCTTCGGGCTGGGCGCCCTTGCGGAGGAGCTGGCCGACCTGGTCCCCGTGCCCAGGTCGCCGGCGAGCTCGCACCCGGCACGTCGGCCCGCCGACTACCCCTACCAGCTATTCCTGGCCGGGCTCAGCGGAGCCCGCCGCGGGCCGGGTGTGCTCGTGGAGATCTGCGCAGAGGTGGCCCGGGCCACGTCCGTCACCGTGTCCGACGCCTGCGGACAGCTGTCCCATCTGAGCCAGGACTGCCTCGGCCGGCTGGAGGCGCTGGTCGGCGGGGCAGGCGGTCCCGTGTCATGGACGCTGACGACCTCCGGCTGGTTCGCGCTGACCCCCGTATCCCGCGGCGGGTCCCCGCTGATCCGAGTCCGCCCCGTCGATGCCACCGACCTCGCGGCGGATCTGCTGCCGTCGCTGGCGGGCTGGCTCGCTGGCGACGCCTGACGGGGACCGGTCGCCGCACGCCCGGATCAGTCCGGCCCGAGGGGGCGCGAGCGGCCGCCCGCGCGGTACAGCGAGCTGGGCAGCGGATGCCCGACGGCCGTCTCGGTGACCAGGGCCGCCTCGAGCAACCGGTCGAGGTCGATTCCGGTCTGCACGCCACACTCCTCGAGCATGTAGACCAGCTCCTCGGTAGCGATGTTGCCGGAGGCGCCTGGGGCGAAGGGGCAGCCACCGAGCCCGCCCACGGAGGCATCGAGCTGCGTCACACCTGCCTGGAGCGCCGCCAGCACGTTCGCCTGGCCGGTCCCCCGGGTGTCATGGAAGTGCATCCCGACGCTTCGCCCACCCACCGAAGCGCACACCGCTTGAGCGAGCCGCACGACCCGGACCGGCGTCGCCGTGCCGATGGTGTCACCGAGGCAGAGCTGGTCGGCACCGGCCTCCGCCGCCCGCCGGGCGATGTCCACGGTCCGCGCGACGGGCGTGCGTCCCTCGAAAGGGCAGTCCCACGCCACCGCAACGATGACCTCCAGACGACCTCCGACCGCGTGGACCAGCCCGGCGACCTCGCTCACCTGGGCCAGTGCCCGGTCCGGCGACATGCCGGAGTTGGCCCGGCTGTGCGCCTCGGACGCCGAGACGACCAGCTCCAGGTCGGCCAGTCCGGCATCGAGCGCGCGGCGGGCACCTGTGACGTTGGGGACCAGCGCGGACCAGGTGACCTGTGGCCAGCGGTGCAGCTCGGCCACCACCGCGGCCGCGTCAGCCATCGCCGGAACGGCGCGGGGCGAGACGAAGGCAGTGGCCTCGATCCGGGTCACCCCGGTGTCGGCGAGGGCGGCCAGCATCGCGATCTTGTCCTGGAGCGGGAGGGGCTGCTCGGTCTGCAGCCCGTCGCGCGGTCCGACCTCGCGTACGTCCACCCGCTCGGGCAGGCTCAGCAATGAGCTCACCGTGCCGCGGCGCCTCCCGCCGGCGCCACGGGCCTGTTGCCGGTGGTGCTCCGCCGGAACTCGAGGACCCTGAAGTCTGAGGTCCCGGGGACGGGCTCGGCGTTGGCTATCGCCACGACGGCGTCCTCGACCGGCTTGTTGCTCGTCTGGGCACGCTCGATGATGAGCTTGGCCGCAGCGACCTGAGCCGACGTCACGGGTACGCCGTCGCGAGGACGCATGCGGCCCCTCGGAAACCCGAATGCCATCGCCACTGCCCTCCTCCGGCCCGGCTGTCCGAGGCCGACCGTGCCGAACGTCTCAACGCTGGCCACGACGCAGCCTGTTCCACCAGGTTACGCCCTCGACGGCCTCGACGGCCGGGGCAACGACCGCAGCCGTGACCGCGTCGATGAAGTCCTGGTCCTCGGTCTGGAGCAGCGGTGAGGTGCCGAGAGCCCGGAGCGAGGCCACGCCGAGCTCCGCGGTCTTGGGATCGGGGTCGACGGCCTTCTCCGCAGCCCAGCGGATCGTGCGCATGAGCTCCTCTCGCCGGCCGCGACGATCGTCCTCCTGGGCGTCGGTGTGCACGAGAAGCTGCCCCACGAGCACGCCGAACAGGCCGATGAGCGGCGTGCCGAAGCCGACGGCGAACAGCGCCCAGAGCGGCAGGCTCGCCACCGTCTGGCTCGCCGCGACGAGCAGCTCGGTCATCGATCCGTTCACGCGGTGACGCTATCGCCGGCCGCGGACATCCGGCGCCGGCCTCAAGGCCGCACAGGGACTCAGCAGACCTGGTGCAGTCCCGAGACGCCGGCGAGCCCGACGGCCTCGTCCGCCAGCGCGGCGACCGCACCGATGACGATGACCGCAGGAGACTCGAGGCCCCCCCGCACAGCGAGGTCCACGATGGAGGCGAGCGTGCCGACGGTCGTGCGCTGGTCCGGCGTGCACCCTCGCTCGATCACGGCGACCGGCATGGAGCCCGGCATCCCCGCACCGGCCAGGCCCTCGACGATGCGGGGCAGGGCCGCGACCCCCATCAGGACGACAAGGGTGCCTCCCAGGGCCACCAGAGCGCGCCAGTCGGCACCGTCGTGACCGGAGATCACCGTCACGGCACGGGACAGCCCGCGGTGCGTCACGGGGATGCCGGCCGCGGACGGCACGGCCACGGCGCTGGTGACACCGGGCACCACCTCCACCTCGACGCCCGCCGCACGGCAGGCGGCGACCTCCTCACCGCCGCGGCCGAGCAGGTAGGGGTCACCGCCCTTGAGCCGCACGACCACACGCCCGGCCAGGGCATGGGCCACCAGGACGGCGTTGATCTGCTCCTGGGGCACGGGATGGCTGCCTGGGGCCTTGCCGACGTCGACGACCTCGATGCCGGGGCTGAGCCCGGCGAGGACCGACCTGGGCGCGAGCCGGTCCACGACCACCACATCAGCGCCGTCGAGGGCCCGGCGCGCACGAACGGTCAGCAGGTCCGGGTCACCTGGGCCGCCGCCCACGATCATGACCCGGCCGCGTGGCCGCCCTGCGCTGCCCAGCACCTCAGACGCCTTCGAGCCGGCTGGGACTGCGCCGGAGGTAGACCGCCCAGGTCAGGGCAAAGCACAGGGCGTAGAAGACGATGAAGGCGACGTAGGCCCCGTTGCCGTTCTTCAGCGTCAGGAACGACTGGCGGAACGTGAGGTTGACCAGCACGCCGCCGAACGCCCCGATCGCGCCGGCGATCCCGATCAGCGCACCGGAGAGCCGCTGGGCGCCGGCCATGGCGTGGAGCTCGTCCGCGCCGGCGGCCATGCTGCGGTGAGCCTTGGAGCGGAAGATCGCCGGGATCATCTTGTACGTCGAGCCGTTGCCGACTCCGGAGAAGAGGAACAGCATCGTGAAGCCGGCGATGAACAGCGGCAGAGACTTGTGAACCGATGCCAGCAGCACAGTGACCGCACCGGCAGCCATGGCGACGAAGTTGTACAGCGTCACGCGCGCCCCTCCGAACCGGTCCGCCAGCAGACCGCCCACCGGGCGGATGAGCGAGCCCAGCAGCGGCCCCATGAAGGTGAGCGACGCCGCCTTGACCGGGGTGTCGAACGAGGAAGGGAACTGCACGAGCAGCACCTGACCGAAGGCGAAGCTGAAGCCGATGAACGAGCCGAAGGAGCCGATGTACAGGAAGGACACAATCCAGGTGTGAGCGTCCTTGCAGACGTCGCGCATGGCCCGCCTGCTGTTGCGGGCGCTGCTCAGGTTGTCCATCATCGTCGCCGCACAGATCGCGGCCACCAGGATCAACGGCACGTAGATCGCCACCAGCGCCCGGGGGTGGGCAACGCCCACCGTGGCCAGCACCAGCAGGCCGACCAGCTGAACCACCGGCACGCCGAGGTTGCCGCCGCCGGCGTTGACGCCGAGCGCCCAGCCCTTCAGCCGCGTCGGGTAGTAGGAGTTGATGTTCGTCATCGACGAGGCGAAGTTGCCGCCGCCGACACCGGCTGTGGCCGCGACCAGCAGCAGCGTGCCGAAGGACACCCCCGGCTTCAGCACGACGGCGATCAGCGCCGTGGGCAGCAGCAGCAGCAGCGCGGCCACGACGGTCCAGTTGCGGCCGCCGAACGTCGCGACCGCGAACGTGTACGGCAGCCTCAGCGCGGAGCCGACCAGGGTCGGCACCGCGGTCAGGAGGAACTTCTGGCTCGGGTCGAACCCGTACTTCAGGCCGAGGAACAGCACGATGACCGACCACAGGCTCCATACGGAGAAGCCGATGTGCTCGGACAGCACCGAGAAGATCAGGTTCCGGCGGGCGACCTTGGCGCCCGTCCGCTCCCAGAACAGCGCGTTTTCGGGGCGCCACACCTCGATCCAGCGGCCCCCGCGGGCCGGGAACGATGTCGTCAAGGCCGGGATCTGCGTAGTTGTGCTCATCGCGGGTGCCCTTCGTGTGGCGTGTCGGTCAGGTCACGTGCTGCCGGTCAGGGGGCCGGCGCAGCGACGACGATGTCGCCTTGGGCGTCGACCTCGACCGGCCAGGTGCGCAGCGGCTCCTGCCCGGTGGTCGAGCGCCCGGTGTCAAGCTCGAACTGGTTCTGGTGCAAGGGGCACATGAGGATCGAGCCGTCGATCTGCCCGTCGGCGAGCGGCCCGCCACGGTGCGGGCAGACCGCCGACAGGGCCCGCACCGACCCGTTGCGCAGCCGGAACACGGCGACCTGCTCGCCTCCGATGTCGAAGGCGCGGCCCTCCCCTACCGGGATCTGCTCCAACGGGCCGAGCCGGTAGGCGGGGCACGCGGCCGCGGTCATCGGACCGGCACCTGGGGAAGGACCTCCAGGGGCAGGGCGGTGCGGAACTGGCCCGGGGTCACCGGGTCGGCGCGCTCGCGCCAGGGGTCGACGTAGGCGTCCACCGAGGACTGGATCGCCGCGTCGAGCCGTTCGGCGATGCCCTCACTGTCGTCCACGACGACGGCACGGATCTGCTCGATGCCGACCCGTGGCACGAAGGCATAGGTGCGCTCCAGCCACTTGGCGTTCTCCCGGTAGTACTGCATGAACCGCCCGGTGAGGACCTTCACCGCCTCCGGGTCGTCGACCGTCGTCAGCAGGTCACCCTTGCGGATGTGGGCACCAGCGGCGCCACCGACGTAGATCTCCCAGCGACCCCCTTCGATGGCGACGATGCCGACGTCCTTGACGTAGGACTCGGCGCAGTTGCGGGGACACCCCGAGACGGCGAGCTTCATCTTCGCCGGGCTCTCGATGCCCTGGAAGCGGGTCTCGATCTGGATGCCGAGAGCCGTGGAGTCGCCCGTGCCGAACCGGCAGAACTCCTTGCCCACGCAGGTCTTGACCGTGCGGAAGCTCTTGCCGTACGCGTAGCCCGAGGGCATGTCCAGGTCGGCCCACACCTTCGGCAGGTCCTCCTTCGGCACCCCGAGCAGGTCGATGCGCTGACCTCCGGTCAGCTTGACCATCGGGATGTCGTACTTCTCCGCAACGTCGGCGATCCGCCGCAGCTGCTGCGGCGAGGTCACCCCGCCACGCATCTGCGGCACCACGGAGAAGGTCCCGTCTCGCTGGATGTTGGCGTGCACCCGGTCGTTGATGAAGCGGGCGTCGCGCTCGTCGACGTACTCCGCCTCCCACATCATCTTCAGCAGCGAGGCCAGTCCCATCTTGGACTTGGCGTCCTCCTCGCCGTCGGGGGCCAGCGCCGCGAACACCGAGGACACCGAGCGCAGTCCTCGCTCCCGGATCTGGGCCATCAGGGTGGGCTTGTCCATCGCGATGGCGGGCACGTAGTAGTGCACCGAAGGGTCCTCCTCGATCGCCCCGCCCGCGGCCCACTCCGCGACCTGGGTGACCAGCGACCTGCAGGAGCCGCAGCCCTTGCCGGCCCGGGTCTTGTCCATCACGGCGGCGACGGTCTTGCAGCCGCCCTTGACCGCCCCGACGAGCGTGCCCTTGTCGACGCCGTTGCAGTTGCACACCTGCGCGTCGTCGGCCAGCTCGGCTGCGCCGACCTCAGCCGGGGGCGCGCCGAGGTCGAACATCAGCGCGATGCGCTCCTCGGGAAGGGGCAGCCCCCGGTCGAACGCCTGCATCAGGAAGGCGACCTTGCTGTTGTCGCCGAGCAGCGTTGCGCCGACGAGCTTGTTGTCGCGGATGACGATCGACTTGAAGACCCCGCGGCTGGGCTCTGAGAAGACGATGTGCTCGTCGCCGTCGCGGTCGGGCCCCTGTACGCCCATGGAAGCCACCTCGACGCCCGCCACCTTGAGCTTGGTGGAGGTGCGGGAGCCGTGGTAGGCCGAGTCCGGGTCCGCACCGGTGACGTGGTCCGCGAGCACTGCAGCCTGCTCCCACAGCGGAGCGACCAGCCCGTAGACCTCGCCGCGGTGCTGCACGCACTCGCCTACGGCGTAGACGTCGTCGTCCTCCATGGTCCGCATGTGGTCGTCGACCACGATCGCTCGTTCCACTGTGAAACCGCTGGTCAGCGCGAGGTCGACGTTGGGCCGGATCCCCGCGGCGATGACCACCATGTCGGAGGGGACCAAGGTGCCGTCCTTGAGCTCGCCACGGACCCGGTCCGGTCCGACGACGGCCGTGGTCTAGGCGTTGGTGTGCACCGTGATGCCGAGGCGCTCGACGCTGCGCTGGAGGATGTCTCCCCCGGCGGCGCCCATCTGGGCGTTCATCAGGTGCGGGCCGGCGTGCACCACGTCGACCTGCATGCCGTGGCTCTGCAGGCCGCGGGCAGCCTCCAGCCCGAGCAGGCCACCGCCGATGATGACTGCCCGCTGGTGGTCGCGGGCATGGCTGACCATGTTGCGCGTGTCGTCGATCGTGCGGAAGGCGAAGATGCCGGGCAGCGGCTCGCCCTCGGCGGTGTTCATGCCGGCCATCGTGGGGATGAACGACCGGCTGCCCGTGGCGATGACCAGGACGTCGTAGGGCGTGACCTGGCCGTCGTCGGAGTAGACCAGCTTGGCGAAGCGGTCGACCCGGTTCACCCGGCAGCCGGCGTGGAGCTGGATCTGGTTCTCCTCGTACCAGGGCAGGCTGTTCAGGAAGATGTCGCTGTCCTGCTCCTCACCGGAGAGCACGTGCGAGAGCATGATCCGGTTGTAGTTGCCGTACGGCTCGTCCCCGAACATGGTGATGGAGAACTGCATGGCACCGCCGCGTTCGAGGATCTCCTCAACCGTCCGGGCGCCGGCCATGCCGTTGCCGATGACGACCAGTCGCCGGCGGCCGTCGCCGGTGGCTGGGGTGGCGAGGTCCTGCATGGTCGCCGTCATCAGACTTCCACCAGCCCGACGTCGATGATGAGCGTGCCAGTCGGCCCCACTGGGGCCGCGACGAACAGCTCGATGACGGTGCCGCCCTCCAGGTCCTCCACCACGCGCAGCGGCACGTGGACATCGCCCTTGGCGCCGATCGGGAAGTACCGCATCGGCACCCCGTCGCGCATCAGGGCGACGGCGACCAGCTCATCGGAGCTGTTGCCGCCGCGGAAGTACAGCGCCTGGGCGACGAACCCGTTGGGCACCAGGTGCTTCAGGTCCGGGGAGATCGGGACCGGCTTGTCGATGCCGGCCCCGTCGAAGAGGTAGATCCCCTGGAGGAAGACGTTCTTGGCGGCCATGATGCGGTCCTTTCGGGTCCGTCGTGCACGATCGGGAACGGCGGGAGCGGATCTGACGAGCGGCAGGGCGGGCAGCAGCCGGGTGGTGCGCGGCGCGCGCAGCCGCGTCACGAGCAGGTGGCTGTCGTCCGGGCTACCGATCCGCTCCACCGCCACCGCACAGGCCTTGAACTCGGGCATCTTCGACAGCGGGTCGAGCACCGGGTTGGTGAGCGCGTTGGCGCAGGACACCCCGCCCCAGTGGAACGGCACGAATACCGTGTCCACGCGGATGTCCTTACTGAGGTGTGCCCGGAAGTTCGCCGTACCCCTGGGCGAGCGCAGCTGCACGATGTCGCTGGAGGCGATGCCGAGACTTCGCGCCAGGTCGGGATGGAGCTGGGCATGGGGGTCGGGCTGCTGGGTAGGCCCTGGGACGCGGCGGCTCTGCGTGCCGCTCTGGTACTGGTTCATCAGCCGGCCCGTGGTGAGCACCAGGGGGAACTGGTGGTCCGGCGGCTCGGCGGAGTCGCGGTGCTCGACCCGGATGAAGCGGGCCCGACCGTCCGGGGTCGGGAAGGAGTCGATGAACATTCTCGGCGTGCCCGGGTGGCCGATCGCCGGACAGGGCCAGAAGACGCCCTTCTCCTGCTCGATCCGCTCGTAGGTGATCCCCGAGTAGTCCGCGACGCCGCCGGCGCTGGCCCGCCGCAGCTCGTCGAAGACGACGCGGGCGTCGGCGGAGAAGTACCGGCCGCGACCGAGCCGCTCGGCCAGCGCCGTGAGCAGCTGCAGATCGTCGAGCACGCCCGCCGGGGGCTCCAGGGCTTTCTTGCGGAGGATGACCCGGCCCTCGAGGTTCGTCATCGTGCCGGCTTCCTCCGCCCACTGGGCGGTCGGCAAGACCACGTCGGCCAGCGCCGCGGTCTCGGAGAGGAAGATGTCGGACACCGCGAGGAAGTCCAGCGCCGCCAGGCGGTCCCGCACCCGGTTGGCGTCCGGAGCCGAGACGACGATGTTGGAGGCGAGCACCAGCAGCACCCGCACACCGCCCTCGGTGCCGAACCGGTCGATCATCTCGAACGCCGAGGCCCCTGGTCGTGGGAGGTCCTCCGGGTCGATGCCCCAGACCGCAGCGACGTGGGCACGGGCCGCGGGGTCGTTGATGCGCCGGTAGCCGGGCAGCTGGTCGGCCTTCTGCCCGTGCTCGCGGCCGCCCTGGCCGTTGCCCTGGCCGGTCACGGTGCCGTAGCCGGACGCGGGGCGCCCGGGCAGCCCGAGCGCCAGCGCGAGGTTGATGAACGCCTGCGCCGTGTCCGTACCCGTGCTGTGCTGCTCGGCGCCGCGCGCGGTGAGGATCATCGCCGACGGCGCTTCGCTGAGCGCCGCCAGCGTCGCCCGCAGCTGCGGCACCGGCACGCCGGTGAGCCGCTCCACCCGGTCCGGCCAGTAGGGAGCCAGCCGGGACCGCACCGCCTCGAACCCGGTGGTGCGGGCGTCGATGTACTCCCGGTCGACCAGGCCGTCGCGGATGGCGATGGCCAGCAGTCCGTTCGCCAGCGCCAGGTCGCTGCCGGGGCGGTTCTGCAGGTGCAGGCTGGCCCCCGTAGCGGTCGGCGTGCGCCCGGGGTCGACGACGACGTGGATGGCCCCGCGGGCGCGCCCCGCGTCGAAGAACTGCATCGCGGGCGGCATCGTGTCGGCCGGGTTCGAGCCGACCAGCACGATGGCGTCGGCCTCGGCGATGTCCTGGAGCGGGAAGGGCATGCCGCGGTCGACCCCGAACGCGCGGCCCGCCGCGGTGGCTGCGGACGACATACAGAACCGGCCGTTGTAGTCAATTGCGGACGTGCGCAGCGCGACCCGGGCGAACTTGCCGAACGTGTACGCCTTCTCGTTGGTCAGACCGCCGCCGCCGAAGCAGCCGATGCTGTCAGCGCCGTGGCGGCGCTGGTTGGTGGTGATGGCACCGACCACCTGGTCAAGCGCCTCGTCCCAGCTCGCCTCGTGCAGGGCACTGGTCCGGTCTCCGGTACGGGTGCGCACCAGGGGGGTCAGCAGCCGTTGCGGATGGTCCAGCAGCGTGGCAGCGGTCCAGCCCTTGGAGCACAGACCGCCACGGTTGGTGGGGAAGTCCGGCTGCGGCTGTACCGTGGCCGGCCGGTCACCGGCGACCACAGTCATCCCGCACTGCAGGGAGCAGTACGGGCAGTGCGTGGCGGTAGCCGTCATCGTCACGTCAAGAAGTGTGCAGAACGCGTGTTACGCGCGCGGTCGTGTCGCGTTACGCCCGGTTTAGCGTGTACGAGCCATGTTGCGCAGACGTTTCGCGCCGCGGGGGCACGGCGCGAGCGCCGGAGGCGCGGTCACCGCCGCCGACCCCATCTCGAGCTCGCGCCGCCATGCACAGCTCGAAGTCCGGTCAGGAGCAGGACCAGCAGGGCCACAGCCAGCATCAGGGCCGGGACCAGGGCAGCAACGCCACGGGAGGTCGACAGCCAGTTGCCGGAGCCGCCGCCCAGCGCCGCAGCCGCCAGGGCTACCCCGTAGGTACGGCGCGCAGGTGGCTTCTGACGCCCGAAGTCCGGGTCCTCGTCGAGCAGCTGACGGGCGATCTGGTTAACGACCGCCCGCTCTCGTTCGGTCAGCGCCATGGCGATCTGCCCTTCTCAGACAGCGATCGTGGCGGCAGCCGTCTGCAGTCATCACGCCGCGTTCACTGCCCGCCCGGGTCGGCCTCGGACAGGCGAGCGGGCTGATGACCTTTCCGCTCATACATGGTTCGAAGCTGCGCCGGAATCGGCCGTGTCGTCGTGGGCCAGTTCGCAGCTGTTCGGTCAGGGTGGATAGGTCCATCTCGGCCGAGCGCCAGGCGATGCAGGGGTGCTGACCAGAGACCGCTAGCGAGCCGTTGCTCAGCTCGACACCGGCGCCTGCGCTCCGCGCCTAGGAGCAGAGTGCCCGTTTCCCGACCCAACAGGTAAAGCGCAGGTAATCTCAAAGACAAGGAAAGGTAAGTCGTAGACGTCTCGCTGGGGGACCTATGAAGAACAGCCGCATGTTCGCAATCGCTGCGGCGACGGCCGTCACGGTGGCGGCGGCCGCGTTCGCCACCCCGGCGATGGCGGCAGTCGGGGACGGCAGCGTGTCCCCTACGGCAGCGACCTGGACGCCCAGCCTGGCGACCAGCGGCACCGACGGCACCGTGGAGCAGATCCGGCAGGTCGCCCAATGCGGCACCACGATGTATGCAGTCGGCGGGTTCAGCTCGATCAAGCAGAAGTCCAGTACATACGCGCGCGCCAATGCGTTCAGCTTCGCGGCCACCACGGGCGCGATGACCGGCTGGGCGCCGAACGTCAACGGCAAGATCAGCACAGTTGCGCTGTCTACGGACTGCTCGACCGCCTACCTGGGTGGCAGCTTTACCGTGATCAACGGCACGACGGTCAAGAACATCGCTGCGGTCGACACCACGACCGGCAACGTGCTCAGCAGCTTCGCCCACACCGCCAGCGCCAAGGTCAGCACGCTGGCCCTGGTGGGCACGCACCTGCTCGTCGGGGGCAGCTTCACCTCGATCAATGGCTCGAGCCGGAAGTACTTCGCCAGCCTGAGCAGCACCACCGGCAAGGATGACGGCTACCTGAACCTGAACATCTCCGGCACCTACGTGTACACCGACGACGGCGGCCAGCTGTCCAGGTCCAACAGCACCAGCGTCTTCAACACGGACGTCAGCCCGGACGGCTCCAGGGTGCTCGTGATGGGCGTATTCACCTCCGTCGGCGGCCAGGCGCGTCGGCAGATCTTCATGCTCGACCTGGGAGCGGCCAGCGCGAGCGTCGACCCCTGGTACTCGCTGGAGTTCGACCAGAACTGTCACGTGGTCGAGCCGTTCTACCTGCAGGCGGCGAGCTGGGCGCCGGACATGACCAAGGTCTACATCGCCACCACCGGTTACAGCCGGCCAACGGGATCGGCTACGACACCCGTGATCGTCGCGGACGGGGCGGCCTGTGCGACGCGGCGGCCGCATTTCCGAGCGGACCTTCGTCCACACAGGTCCATGACTGGGTCAATTACACCGGATGCGACTCGCTGTACTCCACGGCTGCGGACCGGAGCGCGGTCTACGTGGGGGGGCACGAGCGATGGCTCGACAGCCCCGTGCAGTGCGACGGCAACGGCAACGGCGCCAAGGTCGACTCTCCCGGGATGGGGGGCGTCGACCCGCTATCTGGTCACGTGATCCTGGACGGCAAGGGGGTCGACCCCATCACCGATGACCTGGTGGGCAAGTACAGCCGAGGCCGCGGCCTCGGCGCGGACGACATGCTGCTGACTCCGACTGGCCTCTGGATCGCAAGCGACAACGCTCAGAACAGCGACGCCTGCGGTAAGACCGCCACCGGCGCCCTCGCTCACGGCCACGCCGGCCTCTGCTTCTTGCCTTACTAACCGGTTCAGGTGATCCGTCGTCGAAGCAGCTGGCTGGCTGCCCTGTACTGAGCAGGGCTTGGATGTCTCGTGTACGCGGTCCATCGCGCGCCCAGGAGCAGGGCTCCGGCATCTGCGACCAGCTCGTCAGCGGGCTGGCCGCGCCGGCACTGGAGGACGTGCAGATACTCGTGCCGCTCCACGCTGCTGACCAGCGGTTTAGGTGCGTGAATCCATACATGGCAGGTCGTCATGTTGGTAACCCCGTAGTGGCATCCGGCGCGCGGATGACAGCCAAAGGTGATGCCGCCGGACCACCGCGGTCTGAATGTGTAGCGGCTCGGCGTAGGCGTCTGCCCTGAGCACGCACTCGTGACCTGTGCCACGTCTACCAAGGGGCTGGCCGCCGGCGCGGAGGCGCAACTCGGCGCCAGACTCCTGTGGGCGGCCGCAGCCAGCGCAACCCGCGCCGCGACAGGCCCGGGTCGGGAGGCGCTGCGCGGCGCGACGGGCCGGACGCTCACGCGGGCCGCGGTGGCGAGCACGGCCGCTGGGAGATGCGGTCCGTGACTGCTCCAGCTCCTGCTCGAAGCCGAAGCGGGCTCGCTCTGGTGCCTACCCGGTGTCAACCCTCCGCTGACCAGCGCGAGCACCGACAGCAACGCCACGCTCAGAGAACATGCCGTTCCGACGCCCGCCGCGGTGCAGCCGGGGGGACCGTGCACCGCCAGACGTCGCCTCTGACGGTCGAAGCGTAGGCAGACCATGCACATCACTCCCCGTATGAAGCGAGCATAGTGTTTCTGCGCTCCACGACGGGTCAACTCCACGAACGCCGCCGGCTACCAGCCTCCATGCTCAGAGCAGTTTGACGGCTGCTTTCCATGCCTGGACTGCGTTGCTCGTGCTCGAGGTGGACGGGAAGGGGGGGTTGCTGTGGCGCAGTTGCCAGTCGGCTCGGCCACCGCGGGAGTCCCAGTACTCGATGAACTCAGCGGGCTTGGCGGGCTTGGCGGAGGTGGGGGTCTCCTTCCCGGCGCGGGCGTAGTTGACGGCGTCGGTGAGTGCCCGCGACTTACGCTTCGCGTCGTTCACGTCCTCCAGGTAACCGAGCTCGCTGATCCCCCACGGCACACCGTTGGCGTTGGCGAAGGCGAGGGCCGGCTGGAGCAGGGTCTGGGCGTTCTTCCAGCCGACGCCGTCGGTGTAACCGGTGGGGACCCCGGTTGTCCCAGTTGCATGCGGAAGCGCGTATGCGTCCACCGAGATCAGGTCGGCACGCCCGCCGTCCCCGGAGACGGTCGACCAGTACGTGGAGGGGTGACGTTGCTTGAACCCGGTGAAGGTGCCGATCATCAGCACGATGGACACCTGACGTGTGCCGCCGTCGACCGTGTTGCGGGCGTCAACGAGGTTGTTGAGGTGGACGATGGCCTTGCGGAAGTCGGACGCGGTGAACAGCCCAGCTTCGATTTCCTGCTCGGGCTCGTGGTAGTTGGTCAGCACGATGTTCTTCGGCGTGGAGGCAATGAACGTCTTCAGGGCGACGTCGTCCCGGCCGGCGGCCACGTCGGCTGGAGGCAGGTTGAAGGAGTAGTCGCTGCGCTTCGCGTCGGGATGCGCCCGGTAAGCATCCGTGTTCTGCCACCTGGCGAAGTGGAAGCCGGTGTCGTAGCCGCGGTAGACGTCGACCGGCCCGACGGCGGCGTCGAACCAGGCCCAGTCCTTGCTCCACGCACCTACCTTGGTCGTGCTCGCTCCCGAGGCGGTTGCCGGCGCGGGGGCCGTCAGGACCGCCGCCCCCAGAGCCGCGGCTGTCGCGAGGCAGGCACCGAGCCGTTTACCGCTCACTGGTCTGTTCCTCTCCATGGCGTCGGGACACAGCGCAGACGTACATCGTTGCTGCGGGGGATGGTCGGTGCTTGAGGATCAGCCGGCGTAGGGCAGGAAGCAGAGGCCCGAGTGCTTGTACGACGTCGCGCCGGTAGCGGTCTTGCCGCACCCGTCGGTGTTCTGGGCGTTGTCACTGGCGATCCACAGCCCGGCGCTGGTCAGCAGCATGTCGTCCGCACCGAGCCCACGGCCGCGGCTGTACTTGTCGACAAGGTCACCGGTGGCGGTGTTGATGCCCTTGCCGTCCAGGATGGCCTTACCCGAGACCGGGTCGATGCCACCCATCCCCGGCGAGTCCGTCCGGGACGCGCCTGATGCCAGGAACGTGTCGCACCCGCTCGGGTTGTCGAGCCACCGCTCATGACCGCCCACATAAACTGCGCCGGCGTCCGCGGCGGTGGAGAACAGCGTGTCGCAGCCGGTGTAGTTGACCCAAGCGTGGGTCAGGTACGAGTTCGCTGTGGTCGGGAACGCGGCGGCGGCGTCGCACAGTCCGGTGCGCGGGTTCGTCTTGACGTAGCCGGAGCCGTTCGCCGGCTTGTACCCGGTCGCGACGGTGTAGACCTTCGACTCGTCCGGAGCCCAGGACGCGTCTTGGAGGTAGAAGGGTTCCACTGACGCGCAATGACCGTTGAACTCGGCCGAGTACCACGGGTCGACCTTGGTCGCTGACGCGCCCAGGTCGAGCATGAAAATCTGCTGGCGGCCGAGGCCGCCGACGGAGGTGAAGTCCCCCATCACGAGCAGCCGGCTCTTATTGGGGCTGAGCGAGTAGTTATACACGCGGGTGGGGTTCGGCTTCGCGACGTTGCCGCCGTCGTCGGTGTAGGAGTAGTTGCCGCTGATATTGAGGTTGACGTAGCCGTCGTCGGCGCCGGAGGCGGGGTTCAGGCTGGCCAGGTACTTGTGGGTCGAGTTGTTGAGTGTGGTGAAGTACCCGCCGACGAGCAGGTGGGGGCCAGGGACCAGCAGCAAGGCTTCCACCTCCTTGTTCGCGGCGTGTGCGAAGCTGGTGTTCACCGCTGCTGTGGCGGTACTGACCGAGGCGATGTTGGTCACTGCCGTCCCGCTGACCGAGCTGAAGGCGCCCCCGAGGTAGGCCGTCGAGCAGTCCGTCGACAGAGCGACCGAGTCGACCTGGCCGTTGACGTTGGGGCTCCAGGAGTTCAGGGCACCAGAGGTCGCCGAGAAACTGAACGCGTTGTTGCGCGCGTACGTCACGCCATTCTGCGCGATCGAGGTGAACCGGCCGACCGCGTACATCGTGCCGCCGCACTGCACCACTTGGCGGATCTGCTCTACCGTGCCATCGGTGCCGCTGGTCGCCAACGTCGGTGTCCACGACACCGGAGTTGGGGAGACCGAAACGCCAGTCGCCGCCGTCGCCGCCGCACTGAACGCCGTAACAGCCGCCGCTACAGCCGACAGCGCGGCGGATACAAACGGCGCGCGGCGCCGCAACCGCGGTCCAGCTCGCAACATGGCACCTCCACCTACCCCCCTTGACCAGTGCCATACCCTATCAGGCGCCGGGCTGGGACAACCGTTGACCGAGCACTCCCACTGTGGCTGCGCAAAGCACGCCGCTTCCGCGTCCTCACCTGCGTGCGCTCGCAGCAACGCCGCGGAGGGTGTATCCACCGCCCTGAGCAAGTGCAGGCCCGGAGTCGACGCGGGCCTGTGTGGCCTGGCTGAGACCTGTCTCCGGTCGCAGGAGGATGACGGCGGAGCCCGACTGGAGGTAGCCCCGGACCAGCTTCTGCCAGACCGGGTTCTCGGGCCGGGACACCAGCTTGCCGCTGTCGGTGCGCACGTCGGCGGCGTCGTAGGTCCATCCGGTGACGTCGGGCCAGAGCACGCATCCGTGGTTCAGATCGGTGGTGAGCACGTTCAGCTCCACCAGCGCGGTCGGGTCGTCCGCAGTGACGCAGCCGTGGACCCGCGCGGCGGCCGGTCGTAGGGCCGCGGCAGGGAAGGGCGAGCCCAGCGGGTGCAGCAGACCCGCCGCGGCAAACCAGAGGACGGCGGCGGCGGCGGCACCGGCCAGGAACTGACGCCCGAGTGGGAGCCGGAGCAGCGCGGGCCTCATCCGCCCGACCGCGACACCGACGATCAGCGCCAGCGGCGCCGCAGTGAGGGTGGAGTAGTGCTTGAAGTACGACGGGCTGGCCAGCAGCACCACGGCGTTGGCGACCAGCAGCCAGACGTAGACACGCGCCTGCGGCACCGTCACGGCAACCAGCACACAGAGTCCGAAGAGCGCCACGAGCGTCAGCGCCGCCAAGATCAGCACCGACCCCCGTCTCCCGTCGGCCACGCCGTCGAGACCGACGATGGACTCCACCCGGTGGACCAGGGACACATCCGCCGCGGGGCGACCCACCTGGTCGGCGACGACGTACCGGAACATCCGGGTCGGTGCGGCGAGGAAGAACGGAAGACAGATCGTCGCGGCAGCCGCAGCCGCACCCACCAGCAGCCGCCCGCGGGCGGCGCCGCGCACGACGGCCACAAGCACCAGCACCGCCACGACATACCAGATCTTCACCGCCGCCCCCGCACCCAGCGCGGCGCCCGCGGCACAGCACCGCCAGCGCGACCCGGCACCGGTGAGGTCGGCGGCGCGCGCCAGGAGCAGTAGCGCCGCGAGCAGTGCCAGCGTCCCGAGCGGCTCCAGCAGCGTGGAACGCTCGGCGTATATGGCGGGATAGAACAGCGCGTAGAAGACCCCCCCGACAGCAGCGGCGGTGGACCCGAACCGGCGCAGCACCGCCACCACCAGGGCGGCGTTGAGCGCCCCGACCAGCATGAACGCCAGCCGGGCCACCTCGAAGCCCGCGGCATCCGAGGTGTGCGACCCCAGCCAGGCGAACGGGGCCAGGACCAGCAGGATCCCCGGTGGATGCAGCAGCAGGAAGTCGTGGTACGGCAGCCGGCCGTGGACCAGCGAGGCCGCAGCCGTGTAGTACACCCCGTCGTCGTAGCCGCCGATCCCCCCCAGGCCGCCTCCGGTCAGCATCGGGACCAGCCGGGCAGCGAACGCGAGCAGGACCACGGCCGGCGTCAGCAGCGCCCACGACCGCCCAGCGGCCGATGCCGACGCCGCATGCTGGTCGGGGCCGTCCACGTGGCGGCGTAGGCGGACCGAGCCCGCGCTGCGTGGGGATGGCTCGACATGGCAGGACCCCTCGGGTTTGCAACTACTACGCCTTTAGTAGTACATGCTTACCACAACAGGCCCGAGTACGACCCTGCCGGCAGGGAGTGCCCGGTCGCCCGTCCCGGTCGCTTCGTCCGTTGACCGGCCGCGGGGTGAGCCATGGTGGTCGTAGGCGATCTGGGCCAGCTCGAACCGGGCCTCGGTCACGTGCTCGGTGATCACGCTAGCCGCGCCAGTCGCCACCGTCGCAGCGAGGACTACGACGGCCAGGGCCCGGCGCGCCGGTGGCAGCGGACCCAACAGGGCCAAGGCCCGGTCAGCGACGTGTGCGTCGAGAGCCGCCAACGCCGTACCGGCCGCGAGAACGGGGTCTGCCGCGGTTCGCCGGGATGCGGCAGCGCGGGCGAGCCCTGCGCGGGCCAGCGCCCGGGCCGCCAGTCGCCGGTCGCCCACCTCCGCGGCGGCCACCTCGTCAGCCCAGCGTTCCACCGCCACGCGTACCGCTCGGGCAACCGGTCGCAGTACCGGGTTCGCCGCCGCCGCCAGGTCGGCGAGCTGCACGTAGGCGTAGTGCCGGTGAGCCAGGTGGGCCGCTTCGTGCGCGAGGAGCACCGCCCGTTCGTCCGCCGGCAACGCGGCGAGCATCGCTGTGGACACCACCACCCGCCCGCTCAGCCCCGGCAGAGCGTAGGCGTCCGGGATGTCGTCCTCCACCACGACCAGTCCGGCCACAGCCGGACCGAGCCGGCGGCAGAGCAGCGCCGAAAGCGCCAGGTCGTGCCCAGCGCGCAGCGCACGCCACAGCGCTGAGGCCAGGAGCACGGTGACCACCACCCCGGCCGGCCCTCCCGCGGCCACGGGTACCAGGTGCCCGTTCCGCACGACGCCGGACGACCAGTGCCCGAGCGCCGCGACCGCCGGCACCTGCGCCAGCACCACGAACCCGGCGACGGTCAGGGCAAACCCGGTCCCCAGGGCGCACATCAAGGAGGCGGCAGTCAGCAGCCGGACCGCCGTGGCCGGAGGCAGCAGCCGCCCCAGCCGTGATGCGCTGGCACCCAGCAGCACGCTGGCCGCCAACGGCAGCCAGATCACCGCCTGCACGCTCATCGCTGCTGCGGCGGCTCGCCGCCACCCAGCAGGGCGGCCAGCAGCCGCTCGTCCTCCGGGCTCAGGTCGGCCACGAAACGCGCCAGCACACCCGCTCGGTCCCCGCCATCCTCGAGCAGCCGGCGCATCCGGCGCGCCGTGAGCGCCAACCCCATCGCGGCCGGGTCACTGGCCAGGGCGTAGGCGTAGGCGCGGCCGGCCAGCTCACGGGTCAACGCCCCCTTGACGTGCAGCCGGGACAGCGTGGTCATCACCGTGGTGTACGCCAGTCCGCCACCCACGTCGGCCAGCACCTCCCCTGCCGTCAACGGTCGCCCCGCGGCAGCCAGGCAGGCCAACACCCGCTGCTCCAGGCCAGCGCGCCGCACCGGGGTCCGCTCACCTGACGCCGTCGACATGTCGCTCCTCCGGAGGCCTGGGCCGGTCGCTACTACGCTGTGGTGTAATACGACGGGGTGATGTAGTGCTCCAAGGGTGCCACATCTGGCCCGGTGCCGTCATCAAAGGCATCACCCCCACACGATGGCCCCACCACCCGACGGCAGCACCAGCCGTCGCACCACGAGCCACCCAACCGCCAGGAGCACCCTGCATGAACTCCCTGCGTCACCTCGACGACCGGCTGCTGCTGGACGTCAACGCCTTCGCCCGGCATACCGGGTGGTTGCACGCTCCGATAGTCGCGTACGCCGCGTACGGTGTGCTGCTCTTCGGTGCCCTGCTGCTGGGCGGCCTGTGGGCAACCCGGACCGGCTCAGCCCGCGCCCTGGCCGCGGCCGGGTGGGCGTGTCTGGCGACGCTGGTCGCGGTGGCGCTCAACCAGCCGGTCGGGCACCTGTTCACCGAGGCGCGGCCGTACACCAGCCACCCGCAGCTGCTGGTGCTCGCCAGCCGCAGCAGCGACTTCTCCTTCCCCAGCGACCACGCCGTCATGGCCGGGGCCGTCACTGCCGGGCTGTTCCTGGTCTCCCGCCGGCTGGGCTGGGTCGCCCTGGTGGCGGCGCTGCTGCTGGCGTTCGCCCGGGTCTACACCGCCGCGCACTACCCGTGGGACGTCGCCGGCGGGCTGGTGCTCGGTGCCGCGGTCACCCTGCTCGGGTGGCTGCTGCTCGCGGTTCCGCTGACCGCGCTCACCACCTGGCTGCGCCGAGCGCCCGGCCTGCGCGCCGTGTTCACCGGACCCGAGCAGCACGGGGCTACCGTTGCCTCCCGCACCCAGGGAGGCCAGGTGGCATGAGCGGCATCGTCGCGCACATCCTGACCCTGCCCGCCTGGTCGGTGATCCTGACCGTGGGGCTGATCGTGTTCGCCGAGGACGCCCTGTTCGTCGGGTTCGTCCTTCCCGGAGAGACCGCCGCCATCCTCGGCGGCGTCGCCGCCAAGCTGGGCCACGTCCCGCTCTGGGCGATCCTGGCCACCGTCGTCGCCGCCGCCATCGTCGGCGACAGCGTCGGCTACGAGATCGGGCGCCTCTTCGGCCCCCGCGTGCTGCGGCTGCACATCCTGGACAAGCACCGCCAACGCCTGAACGACGCCCAGGACTTCCTGGCCCGCCGCGGCGGCAGCGCCGTCTTCCTCGGCCGTGGAGTCGCGTTCTTCCGCGCCGTGATGCCCGCCCTGGCCGGCACCGCCCACATGCCCTACCCCAAGTTCCTCGCGTTCAACGCCGCCGGCGGCATCACCTGGGGCACCGCCGTGGTCCTGCTCGGCTACGCCGCCGGAGCCTCCTACGCCACCATCGAGAAGACCTTCGGCCGCAGCTCCGCCCTGGTCGTGCTGGCCATCGCCGTGGTCGCCCTGCTGGTCTGGCGGATCCGCAAACACCGCTCCGAACGGCTGGCCGAGCAGCGCGGCTGAGCGACCGCCGTCGAGAGACTGCCCTCGAGCGACCGCCGGCGGCGTCAGTCGCGGCCACCTGGCCGGCTGCGAATGGCCCGGCCGGCGGCGAACAGCACCGCCGACGCGCCGAACAGGACCCCCGTCACGAGCAGCCACCGGCCGAGGTAGGGCTCCTGCCCGAGGCCGGTCGCGGCGCGGTAGGTCCCCTCACCGCGCCGCAGGATGAGCGGGAAGAACATCAGGAGCAGCAGGCCAGACAGCAGCGCCGGGACGCGCAGGTAGTTCACCGAGCCAGAGGCGCCGGTGTGCCGGCGCCGGCTGGGCAGTGCTGCGCCCAGCGAGCGGTCGGCGAGCGCGTAGAGCGGGAACAGGACGAAGTCGTGCGCGACCACTGCGCCGAGGAACCAGATCAGCATTCGGACCGGGAGCGGGCCGCGCGCAGCCTGCAGTGCCGCATAGCCGGCAAGGGCGAACGAGGCAACCAGCGCCAGCAGGTGGAGCGGCGAGGCACCGTACCGCCGACGCCACCACTCCATCACGCCTGCCTCAGCTCGATGCGGCTGACCCACTTGGTGTTGTGCACGCCTGGCAGGGCCGGAACGATCACCCGCGCCGGGTAGCCGTGGTCCACGCTGAGGTCGACGCCGTTGACCTTCAGGGCGAGCAGGGAGTCAGGATCGATGAGCTGTCCTTGGTTGAGCACCGCCCGGTTGAACGCACCGTGCTTCTCCAGTGACCGCACCTGTCCCGACTCGATCCGGCCTTGTCCGGTCAGCGCCACGAGGTCCCGCAGGCGTACACCCGTCCAGGTCTGCACGGTCGACCATCCCTCGACGCAGGCGATCGGCAGCTCGGCGGTGTGCTGCGGCATCGCGAGCAGCTGCGCGCGGCTGAGCCTGACCGTCTGCTGCCCCACCAGGGTCAGCCGCCAGGCGGCACCGGTGTCCTGCGCGCTGATCCCCGCGATGCGGGCGGTGCGGTTGACCTGGAAGTGGGTGGGTCCAGTGCCGTAGGTGCGGCCGCGGGCAGCCAGCAGCGCGGTCGGCCGCAACGTCTCGACGGTCTCGCCGACAGTGACTGCCACCACGGTCAGCGAGGCACCGCCGACCAGGGCCAGTGCGCCGCGCCGGGAGATGGTCGGCGGGGCCGGGTCCACCGAGACGAGCGCGTGCTCGTCCGGCGGCTCCGGACGGGTCTGCGCCAGCGGCGTGCGTAGCTCCGCGCGCATGCTGCGCCCCCGTAGCGACCGGAGCATGATCGGCGCCTTGATCCCCACGTGCACGACGAACGCGGCGATGAACACCCACGCCCCGTAGTAGTGCGCGGTGTAGAAGTCGAAGCCGAAGACGTAGTCGTACTGGATGTTCAGCAGCCCGGTGGCCAGCTCGAACAGGATGCCGCCCACGAGCAGGGCGAGACTGAGCCGCTCGACCAGCTGGGCGATCGACCTGGCCGCGGGCCAGGCGAACAGCTTCGGGATCACCGACCACAGCTTGGCCAGCACCACCGGCACGAGTGCCAAACCCAGGCCGACGTGCAGCCCCTGGGAGAGGCGGTAGAGCCAGGACGGGTGAGTAGGCCATACGAAGTACGGCAACCGCAGTCCGTGCACGTCCCCGGGCACAGCGCCGCCGAGCTGCGGCTGGTAGGCGACATAAGACAGCAGGCCGGTGATGATCACCACCGGCAAGCCGACCAGCAGGACCAGTCCGAACACCGAGGTAAGCCAAGGGCCCCGCAACGGGCTGCGCCACAGCTCCGACCGGAACAACGGCCCAGGGGGGCGCAGCCGGGCCAACAGCACGAAAACCGGCCGCGGCCAGCCGAGCTCAGGCTCCTCCGGGCTCCCGCGGTCGTCCGCCACGCCGGCCATCCCACGCCCCTCTCAGCGGCGCCAGTAGGTGAACAGCGACAGGGCGGCGCTCGCGCTTTTCAGCGTAGGCGTGAAGGCGATGACGCCGCTCTTACGGCTGGTCGCCGCGCAGTCACAAGGCCCAGCGCGTTGCTGTGGGATGCGATCCGGCCACACAACCAGTCCACCGCTCGGGCAGCGAGCCTGCTGGCTACAGGTCGAGGACCAGAGCGAGAGCCTGGTCGACCTGTTGCATCTCGTGGAGTGTGAGGAATCCGACCGGCTCGCCGAGATGGCGGAGATCGACTGTCGTGAGCTGGTCACACATAACCAGCGTCTGCTGGCCGGCGACGGCCACGGTCGGCCGGAAGCTGGTCTCGCGTGCACTGGTACTGGTGAACGCGACGATCCAGGTGCTGAGGCTGAGCCATTCGGGCTGTACCACGACAGCGAACCGTCGGCCGCGTTGCTCATGGCCCGTGCCTCGCGCCGGCAGACGGTAGACCTCACCGCGCATGCAGGGCGGCCATCTCCTGCTGGATCGCGCTGATCTCAGCCAGGTCACTCGGGTCGTCCTTGATCGCGCGCGCTTCGGCTGCAGCGACCCGCCGGCGTTCGTCGCGGTGCAGCGCTGCGAGGGCCGCAACGATCACCTGGTCGGCGCTCTGGCGCCGGGCGGCCCCGACCTCCATAAGCAGGTCACGGGTACTGGTATGAACCTTGACGGTGGTGGTGTCGGCCATGACCGTCAGTCTACTGCCAGTAGACGGCTCCACCTCTCTGCCCTGGGCACGCGGGCCTGATTCAGACGTTGAAGCCGGACGTTGAAGGGCCCCTTCGAGGCATGACGGTTCTGGGCGCACAGGGGCTCTGTACGGCGCTGCGTGCCGCCCGTCAGACCTGTACGCCTGGGCCGGGGCCGCAGCCCCGATGATGACGAAGAAGATCTATCGGGACCTACACGTCATGCCCGCCTTCGTCGGCGCCTCGCTCAGCCGGCAGGAAGAAAACCGGGTAACGGTCCTCGCCGGAGGCTTCCCGGCTGCGGGCCGGAAGGCCCACCGGCGTCACACCGCCCTCGCGTTTCGGACCTGGCACTCGCTGTGCATGGTCGGCCTGCTCCGCGACGACGAAGCCGTCGAGCTCATGGTGGCGGCCGTCCTCGCTGCGGTCTAGACGCCGGTCCGTGGCCCCAAACGCGAGCCACTCCCGAAGGGAACTCGCCCGCCTGGTTAGCGAGACGCTGAACGACCACTACCTACCTGAGCAATGGGAGCGAGTGGTCGGCAGTCAAGGGTGGTGTTGGCCGGTGCACCATGGGGCTTACGGGGCATTGCCGGTCCCCAGCCCGCAACGATGACCACCGCGCAACTAGCAGCGGTGTCTGGGCGACGACTCTGGCTAACCACACCGACGAGGTCCAAACTCATGGCGGCTCCGCAGTCCTGTTCAAGGCAGCACCGTCAGGTCATGATTTTCCAGTACGAGTCCTTACGTCGGATTCGGCCGTCCTCACCCAGGTCGAACAGGTCACATCCGCGGACGCGGACACGCTCTCCGGCCGTGGTCGTCCCTGTCAGGAGCCACTTCGACACCGCACGATCACCGCAGACCAGTGTTCGTCGTCGCCGTAGTGCACATCGGGGATCCCGGCAAAGCGTGCGGCCACCCCTTCGCGCACAGCATCTGGCCCTGTGTACCTCGTGCCCCAGGGCTCATTGCCGCGTGGCGTCTCAAGGACGCAGTCGTCGGTGAAGAATCATGACGCCGTCGAGGTCGTGGGCGTTGAATGCCTCGAGGAGCGATCTCAGAGAGGTGCCACTGGTCACCTGAAGCAGTCTCCTACCTTGCAGCGGCGAGAAACAGGCGGTCCCACGGAGCCCCAGGACTGTGAGGCTGGCCGCGTAGACACCATGACGATGCGCGTCACCCTGTCAGGCCTCTCCTTCGCTCGCGGGTCGGTGTTGTTCATGTTCTGGCCGCCTGAGCCCGAGGAGCGGAAGAAGCGCCAGGTCAGGTCGCTGTCCGAGACGATGTGGTCACCGACGGTGATCACAGCGGCTCCCACCCCACCACGTCGCACGCGACCTTGCACGTCATCTGGCGGAGGTCGAAGAGCGTCACGGACCCCCTCATGCCTACGGTCGGCCGTACGGCGCCCCCCTCCCGCCAGCCTGATGCAATCAGTCGGATGGGTCCTTCCGCCGCCAGTCAGCACAGTCTTGGCACTCATAGTTCCGGGGTCAGAGGTGGAGGTGGAGCCGCAGCGCGTCATCTAGCGCTGCCATGAGCGCGGGGGGCACGCGCCCAAGGACTGGCCCCAGCCGCCCGACGGACACCGAGCGGACCTGCTCCGCCTGAGCCTTGGAGTCCAGCCTCAGACCCGACTCCTCGGAAGCCATGGCTACCTGGAAGGGGTAGACGTTAGCCACGTTGCTGGTGACCGGGACGACCGTCACCCCCCCACGTCCCAGCTTGGCTGCGAAGGCGTTGGCCCGGTCGTTACTGACGATCACGGCCGGCCGCCGCTTGTTCGCCTCTGACCCCGCCACGGGGTCGAGGTTGACCAGTCGGATCTCACCTCGCAGCATCGGCGAGCCCGTCGACGGTGGTCTCCTCCCAGGCCGCGGCCTCGCCCGAGCCTTCCCATTCCTGCCAAGCGGCCGCGTAGGCGTCGTCGAGATGAGGGTCGCTCAACAGACGGATCGCGCGCTGAATGGCCGCAGAGCGGGTCGGGACGCCGACCGCCGCGGCGTAGCGGTCAAGCGCGGCTACGTCCTCGTCGGGAAGACTGATGCTCAGCTTCATCACCCGATGCTACCGTGGTATGACCGTCAATACTACCGAGGTAGGTGTCTCTTGTCGTGCCCCAACCCTTTGCTGAAGGGCCAGCCGGGTGATCGAGAACCTCGCGTACTGGCCGACGCAGTCCCGGGGCGGGCGCACCTCTACGATGTCGACGCAGCGGTCGGCAACATCGGCCTCCACCCTGAGCTCGGGCCACAGGCGCTCCGTCATGCGGCCGCGAGCCCACGTATGGATGCGGGGCCAGGTCGGGCACGAACTCCGCGCGACGACCGTGCTCTCCTCGGAGACTGCGATCGGCTCGAAGGGCGATGGCACTGCCGGCCGCCGCGCCGAGCTCGTCGAAAGCTCACGGCGTCACACCCCGGGCCACGGCAGCGTCGAAGAGCTCACGGGCCACCTCCTCAGCCTTCTCGGCTGCGGCAGCACCGACTGGCCTGCCTTCATAGCGGTCCTGGTTGCGAGCCCGGCGCAATCGGTCGAACGCGCTCGCCGCTTTGTCGGCCGGCGGCTTGTCGAGGACGGCGCGCAGGTAGCGGCCCAGCGCCTCGTGTTGCCCCGGACCGTTGGCGGTGCGGAACCCGTACGCCGCGAGCAGCGCCTCGCCGATGTCGTGGGCCGCGTCGTAGGCGATGCCGTACTTCACCGTGACGCTGGTGAGCAGAGGCATCTGCCCGAGCCGATCCTCGGCCTGCTGCATGAAGGACCCTGCGCGCGAGGCGTCGACCGGAACGACTTCGAGGCGACGCGCTTCGACCAGCGCGAGCACGGTCGCCTGCTGGACCCTGGTCAATGGCGAGATTGCCACGACGGCTCCCCCAACACCGGGACAATCGGACTGGATCGCACAGTGTCCAGGAAGCCCGACTCAGCGTCGAACTCCGAGGGGCTGAGGACCGTTGGGTTGACCGGACGATGCACGGCAGACTCAACGCGCGTGCAGGCCTCATAGACCGCATCGACGTCCGGGGCGCCGACGATCATCACGTCAATATCGTGCGGAGACGGCCCGTCGACGCCGCGCAGCCGGGCGGCGAAGGAGCCGTAGAGGAACGCCAGGTCGATCCCGTCGATGCGCCCGAGCTCCTCGGCCAGCAAGACCACCGGACCGCTGACGACGGTGAGGATCTCGCGCAAGGGGGCGGCGAGCGGGCTGTCCGGGTTGCCGCGGATGAGCCGCGTGCGGCCCACCTGTCGCTCGGTCAGGATGCCCGCGTCGATAAGTCGCGCCACTTCCCGGTGCGCGGTCGCGTAGGCCAGCTCGGCACGCTCGGCCAGGTCGGTGAGGCTGAGCTCATCGCTAGCGAGCAGGAGAGCCGAGAGCAGGCGCGCCTGACCGTCCGACCGGAAGACCGGAGCCAGCAGAGGTGCCTCAGTTCTCATATAACTGAGGTTATTATCCGTCATAGTGAGAGTCAAGGTCGGCGGCATAGAGGTTCATCGCCTTCTTGTCCTGCACCGACTTGTCCTGCACCGACCAGCCAGCCTCCGTGAGTTGACGCCCCAGCGAGCGCGGCGTAGGCGGCTTCGTGGGCAACGTCTCCTTCCCGCGCCGCGGCCCTTGCCCGGACAGGAGAAGCGCACCGGCTCAACCGGCCGCTTCGCCCCAGGCCCCGGCCGTCACCGCCTCGCCACTGCACTCCGCACGAATGTAGTTCGTTCCACAGGAGTGTCGTCCCACCGTAGGTCGGGCGAGCCAGCCTTAGCCTTGACTTGTGGATGCCCTCGATCAGTCGGCGCGCGGCGCTCAGGCCGCCCAGCTGGCCCGTGGCGGGGCGGAATGGCTGAGCCACGCCGGCATTGTCGACCTCACGGATCCGTCCCTCTACCGCGGTCTGGCAGGCACCGCGCTCGCGCTTCACGAGGCGCATCAGCATTTCGGCGATCAACGCCATGGCCGGGCTGTCGTGCTGACCACGGACGCGCTGAGTGGACACGTCGCGGAACTCGAAGACTGCTCCCTCTACTTCGGGCTTGCGGGTGTCGCAGTGGCCTTGCGCTCGTTGGGGAGGCACGAGGCCGCAGATCTGGCGCTGGCCCGGACCCGCGACCGCTTCGACGGACAGCGCTGGAACGACATGTTCGAGTTGTTCGTCGGCAATGCCGGCATTGGGCTGGCTGCGCTGATAGCTGGCGACCCAGAGCTGGCCATCGGGGCCGTGACCCCTTACCTCGCCGCGGCTGACCGGACCCGCTGCGGCGTCAACTGGAAGGTCCGGCCGTCACCGGCCCGGTCGCACCACATCGCCCACGGCACTCTCGGGATCGTCTACGCGCTGGCCTCGGTTGGCGACGCAGTCGGGCGTGATGACATGGTCGAGCTGGCACTCGCGGGGGCGGCTGACGTGGTGAGCCGCAACGAGGCCGGCCTCGAGGGCTTCCTGGTGCCGCACTCCGACCCACCACACCGGCCCGACCTGATCGAGCGGTACAGCTACGGCTGGTGCAATGGCCCCGCTGGTGACGCCCAGGTCTTTCGCATTCTGTCCCGGATCACCGGAGACGATGCCTGGACTGCCGTGGAGGACCGCTGCTGGCGAACCATTCGGAGTTCCGGGCTACCGAGTCGGATCTGGCCAGGCTTCTGGGACAACAACGGGCGGTGCTGTGGGACTGCCGGTGTCCTCGCCTACGCGTGCGACCGCATCTTCGAGTGCGGTGACGACTTCACCTTCGCGAACGAGTTGGTCGACGACCTCACGGCGCGTGCCACCGTTGACGCAGCGGGTGTGCGCTGGGGAAACGTCGAGCACAGGGCCACCCCGAAGGACTTGGAGCCTCAGTCCGGTTGGGCCATGGGCAATGCCGGAATCATCCGTGAACTGCTTCGGTACGCGCGTCTCAGTATTGGTGGCGAGAGCGGGTATGCGATCCCCTGGCCTGATCACCCCGCCGCCTACACTTCATGTCCGGACGCCCGCTCTACGGCGCGACGGTGACACCAAGGCTCTTGCCCTTCAGGGTTGCGGAGGGACGAGTCTATCCGCCGCCTGCCGACGCACCGGTGTTACCGGATCTATCGAGAGTTGTGCATTCGTTCGAGGCGTAGAGAGCCCTCGGCAGCCAAATCCGGTTGCAGGCAGCACCCCTCGACGATTTGCAGTGCCTTGGTGATCGCAGGGATGACCGCGGCCGAGCAAGGGCTGGATGGGGGGCACGCGTGTTTGCTCATCACGGGTGCGCCCGGCGCCGGCAAGTCCACGATCTCGCGTCTGATCGCGGATGAAATGACCCGTTCGGCGCTGATGGACGCGCACTTCGTCGGCCGACCGGTCGCGAGTGGATACGTGTGGCCTCTCGGTGAGCCAGCCGATGAGGCAGCTCGGCAAGTGCGGCTGCTCAACACAAACTTGTGCGCTCTCGCGGGCAATTTCGCCGATGCCGGCTTCACACCCATCATCGACCTCGTTGTTCCAGACGGTGAGCAGCTCGACCATACCGCAGGGCCTTAGTGGTCAGCCTCGTAAGTTCGTCGGGGTCAGGCTGCTCGGCCGCTTTGGGGGTTCGGCTCTGGTGTTCGTTCTCGGCGGTCGAGTCGTTCGAGGAGGTCGGCCAGGTCGGTGGTGGTGAAC
>JAABUM010000333.1_pt1 | contig 89096 bp, 83 predicted proteins | sample 5559161 | NCBI WGS metagenome assembly JAABUM01 (sample SAMN10711868, study PRJNA513369) | rock metagenome | isolation source: Antarctica rocks | place: Antarctica: Victoria Land, Siegfried Peak nord
CGTCGTGTCTGATCGAGAAATGGACGGCCTCAACATCAGCCGCGACGCCTTCCACGGCGAATGGAACTACATCATGCAACCAAACACGCCGTCAGTCCGAGCACTTGTTTCCGGATGAGGCCTAAGCCTGAAAGCGGAACAAATGGCGCGCATATTCATCACTGGCTCCTCCGACGGCCTGGGCCGGATGGCGGCCCAGCTTTTGGTCAATCAGGGCCACGATGTCGTCCTGCATGCACGTCACGAGCAGCGGGGCCGCGAGGCAATGTCCGCCGTGCCCGGCGCGGAGGCTGTCGTTATTGGCGACCTGACCAGCATCGCCCAGACCCGGAGCGTGGCTGGCCAGGTGAACGCGCTTGGGTCGTTCGACGCGGTCATCCACAACGCTGGCGTCGGCTACCGCGAGCCGCGGCGCATCGAGACCGCAGACGGGCTGTCCCACGTATTCGCCGTTAATACACTGGCGCCTTACATCCTGACCGCACTGATCCGGCGGCCGAAGCGGCTTGTCTATGTCAGTTCGGAACTGCACCGGCGCGGTGACGCCAACCTAGCCGACCTCAACTGGGTGCATCGCCCGTGGCGCGGCAACCAGGCCTACTCCGACACCAAGCTGCATGACGTGCTGCTGGCCTTCGCCGTCGCGCGCCGCTGGCCGGACACCCTGTCCAATGCGCTGGAGCCCGGCTGGGTGGCGACGAAGATGAGCGGCCCACGCGCGACGGGCGACCTGGACGCCGCGCATCGAACGCAGGCCTGGCTCGCCGTCAGCGACGACGCGGCAGCGACGACCACGGGCCAGTATTTCTACCACAAGCAGCTCCGCAAGCCGAGTGGCGCAACCCTTGTGCTGGAGCGGCAGGACAGGTTGCTCGCCGAGTGCAAGCGCCTGTCAGGCGTGGACCTACCCGTGAGCTGAACCGCGCCTCAGGTCAGCAGCTTGCTCGCCACCAGCACCAACGTAACGGCCAGCGTGCCCCGCAGCACCATAACCGGCACCCGGGTTGCCAGCAGGCTGCCGATGATGATGCCCGGCACCGAGCCGGACAGCAGCGACCCCAGCAGCGTCCAATCGACCGCGCCCAGATACCAATAGCCCACCCCGGCCAGCAGCGTCAGCGGGATGGCGTGGGCGATGTCCGACCCCACGATCCGCACCGTCGAAAGCCGCGGATACAGCAAGGTCAGCACGCTTACACCCAGTGCGCCCGCGCCCACCGACGTGAGCGTCACCAGCGCCCCGAGCACCGCGCCCGCGGCGATGGTCATTCCCCGGAGCGAGCGTGGCGAGAGCCCGGCGCTGCCTGGTCCCAGCCACGCCAGCAACTGCCTCTGGAACAGCAGCAGCAGCACTGTCAGCAGCATCATCACCGCCAGCACGGGCGTAATGACGCGCGACACCGCGTCCGTATGGATATGGAGCTGGCTAAGCCCGAGCAGCATGAGCGCCGCAGCAGGAAGGCTGCCGGCCGCCAGACGCCGGGTCACCTGCCAATCGATCGTCTGGCTGCGCCCGTGGATCACCGCGCCGACCGACTTGGTGCAGGCGGCATACAGGAGGTCGGTGCCCACGGCGGTCGCTGGATGGATGCCGAACAGCAGCACCAGCAACGGCGTCATCAACGATCCGCCACCCACCCCAGTCAGCCCTACCAGGGCGCCGACCGCAAAGCCGGAGAGCGTATAAAGCGGATCGATCATCCGAGAGGTTCCCCGCTTACCGAACGACGCCGCGGCGGCGCAGCTCGGCCACGACATGCTCCGCCATATCCTCCGGCGAAGCCTCGGTCGTGCGCAGATGCAGTTCCGGCGCCTCGGGCGGCTCGTACGGAGCGTCGACTCCGGTGAAGCCGCGGATCAGCCCGGCATCAGCCTTTTGATACAATCCCTTCGGGTCGCGCCGGCGGCACTCGTCGACGGGGGTGTCGATGAACACCTCGATGAACTCACCCTCCGGCACGCGCTCGCGCGCACGGTCGCGCTCGGCGCGATAGGGCGAGATCAGGCTTGCGATCACGATCAGCCCGGCATCGGCGAACAGCGCCGCCACCTCGGAAGCACGCCGCACGTTCTCCGCCCGGTCGGCCTCGGAGAAGCCCAGGTCTTGGTTGAGTCCGTGGCGCAGATTGTCGCCGTCCAACGTGTAGGTGTGCCGGCCGAGCGCGTGCAGCCGGCGCTCGACCAGATTGGCAATGGTGGACTTACCCGCGCCGGACAGCCCGGTGAACCACAGCACCGCCGCACCCTGGCGCTTCAGCCGGGCGCGCGCCGTACGGTCCACGTCCAGCATCTGCCAGGTCAGGCTGGTGGCGCAGCGCAACGTGGCCTCGATCATGCCGACGCCGACGGTGGCGTTGGTCAGCCGGTCGATCAGGATGAAGCCGCCGAGTTCCCGGCTGTCGGAATACGGCTCGAACGCCACCGGCGACTGCAGATGCAATTCCACGCTGCCGAGGTCATTCAGGCCCAGCGACGCCGCGGGCATTGCCTCGCGCGTGTTGACGTCGATGCGGTGACGTATACGTTCGATCGTGCCGGGCACGCTGCGGGCGCCGAGCTTCACCAGGTAGTCCCGGCCGGCCACGACCGGCGTGTCATGCAGCCAGATCAGCCGTGCCGAGAGCGCGTCCGCCACCCCAACCGGCGCGTCGGCGGCGGCCAGCACGTCGCCGCGCGAGACGTCGATCTCGCGGTCCAGCACGAGGGTCACGGCGTCGCCGGCCTCAGCCGTAGGCTGGATGCCGTCCATGGTGACGATGCGCTTGATCTCGGCCTGGCCGCCCGAGGGCTGGACGACGATGCGGTCGCCGGGCCGCACCCGCCCGCTGACCACGGTGCCGGCATAGCCGCGGAAATCGAGGTTGGGCCGGTTCACCCACTGCACCGGCATGCGGAACGGACGCGACAGCGCTTGCTGCTCCACCGCCACGCCCTCAAGGTATTCGAGCAGGCTCGGGCCGGCATACCACGGCGTATTGGCGCTCGGCGCGATGACATTGTCGCCGTAACGCGCCGAGATGGGGATCGCCTGCAGGGTGCTGAAATTGAGCTCTGCCGTGGCGGCGCGGAACTCGGCGTCGATGGCGTCGAAGCGTTCCTGGCTGAACTCGACCAAGTCGATCTTGTTCACCGCAAGCACGACGTGGCGTATGCCCATCAGCCCGGCGATAAAGGCGTGCCGCTTCGTCTGGACCAGTATGCCCTTGCGCGCGTCCACCAGCATCACCGCAAGCTCGGCGTTGGAAGCGCCGGTGGCCATGTTGCGAGTATATTGCTCATGGCCCGGGGTGTCGGCCACGATGAAGCGGCGGCGCGGCGTGCTGAAGAACCGGTAGGCGACGTCGATGGTGATGCCCTGCTCCCGCTCCGCTTCCAGCCCGTCGACCAGCAGCGAAAGGTCGATGTTGTTCCCCGTCGAACCGTGCCGCTTGCTGTCGCGCTTCAGGGTGACGAGCTGGTCCTCCAGGATACCGCACGTGTCATACAGCAACCGGCCGATCAGGGTGGACTTGCCGTCATCGACGCTGCCGCACGTCAGGAAGCGAAGTTGCCCCAACGGCGCCGCACCCTGTCCCGAGGCGGGCGCTGGCAGGTTCTGGTCCATCAGAAATAACCCTCGCGCTTCTTGTGCTCCATCGAGTCTGCCTCGTCCTTGTCGATCAGCCGCGTGCCGCGCTCGGAGGTGCGGACCGCGAGCGTCTCGCCGACGATCTCCGGCAGGGATTGCGCTGCGCTCTCGATGGCGCCGGTCAGCGGATAGCAGCCGAGCGAGCGGAAGCGGACCATGCGCTGCTGCGGCGTCTCGCCCGGGTGCAACCGCATGCGGCCGTCGTCGACCACGATGAGGCTGCCGTCGCGCTCGACCACCGGGCGGAGGGCAGCGCGATACAGCGGCACAATGGGAATGTCCTCAGCCAGCAAGTACTGCCAGATGTCGAGCTCGGTCCAGTTGGACAGCGGGAACACGCGAATCGACTCGCCGGGTCCGACGCGGCCGTTATACAGATTCCAGAACTCCGGCCGCTGGTCCTTCGGGTCCCAGTGCTGGGCCGCGGTGCGGAAGGAAAACACGCGCTCCTTCGCGCGCGACTTTTCCTCGTCGCGCCGGGCGCCGCCGAAGGCCGCGTCGAAGCCGTGCCGCCGCAGCGCCGCCTTCAGCGCCTCGGTCTTCATGGCATGGGTATAGAACGAGCCATGGTCGAATGGGTTGACGCCCTGGGCCTGCGCTTCCCGGTTCGTGTGCACGATCAGGTCCAGGCCGTAACGGCGAACCGTCTCGTCGCGAAACTCGATCATCTCGCGGAATTTCCAGCCGGTATCGATGTGCAGCAGCGGGAATGGCGGCCTCGACGGATAGAACGCCTTGCGAATGAGGTGCAGCAGGACCGAGGAGTCCTTGCCGATCGAGTAGAGGAACACGGGGTTCCGGCACTCCGCGACCACCTCGCGGATGATGTGGATGCTTTCGGCCTCTAATTGCCGCAGATGCGGGGCGGCGCTCGCCAGGGGGGCCACGCGCAGAGAGACGGCGTTCATGCGTGACTCCTAATCCGAGTCAGGGCTGCATTGGAAGCGTTCGATACGTGGATGCCGCATTCGGTCTTGCTGCGGCCGGCCCAGCGGCCATCGCGCGCGTCCTGGCCCGGCGCCGTCGGCCGGGTGCGGGGCGCGCAGCCGATCGAGCGGTAGCCCTGCGCCTCCAATGGGTGCCGGGGCAGGCCGTGCTGGTCGATGTAGCGGTGCAACTGCTCGGCGCTCCAGGACGCGAGCGCGTTCACCTTCACCCGGTCGCCTTCGCGCTCGATCAGCGGCAGCACGGCGCGCAGGCCGCCCTGGAAACGTTTGCGCCCGGTGATCCAGGCGGGGAAGCCGGCCAGCGCCTCATCCAGCGGCTCGACCTTGCGCTGCCAGCAGCAGATGTCGGGATCGGCCTGCCATAGCGTGCCGGCCGGGTCCGCCATCGCCAGCGCGCGTTCGTTCGGCTGCACGGAGCGCACATCTTGCAGGCCGAGGCGGGCCACCAGGGCGTCACGGTATTGCAGCGTCTCCGGAAACAGCTTTCCAGTATCGAGGAAGATGACGGGGGCTGCCCTGTCGATCTCAGAAACCAGGTGAAGCAGCACCGCGCTCTCGGTCCCGAACGAGGATACGAGCGCGATCCGCCGCGGGAACACCCGGCACAGCAGGTCTTGCAGCACCTGCTCCGTGCTCCATCCCGCATAGTCGGAAAGTTCTGCTCCGGCTAGCGGCCGCGTATGGTCACCAAGGACTGTTTGATCGATGTTCGCCAGTCTCATCCGCGCTTATCCGCTTGTGTCCACGCAGAGCCGGTGACCCTGGTTCACTTGCGTCAATAAGGAATAGCTTTCTGCAAGCCGCAAGAGATGCGGATAGCTTAAGATTTACGCGCCATAAATGCGCCTCATAAGAGAATATGCTTCTCAATGGTGATGGTATGTAACCAAGCTATTCTCGTCGCCAACCAGGCCAGTGCCAGCCATCCCAAACACTAAATGCGCTGCCGCCGGCATGGCCGCTTGATCGATGGCCTTCCGCGGTTTACTGGCCGCCAGAGTCTCGGCGCCCACGGAGAATTGCCATCATTCTGTCATGTAAAGGGGTGGGCAGGACCGCCCTGCTGCTTGCCGCCGCCTGCACGCTGGCCCTTGCTCCCGCTGTCGCCCAGACCGGTCCCGGCCCAGGGACACAGATGAGCCCTGGCCCCAGCGAGCAAAGCCAGCGTGCCGCTCCAGAAACGAGGCAGGCGACGCCGGGCGGACAGGCGGGCGTGAAGCCGGGCGAAGAGACAGCCAAGGGCTTCTGGGACCGCGCCAACCTGTTCGGCGACCTAGGCGGCCTGCGTACCCGGCTTGCGGATCGCGGCATCACCTTCGGCTTGACGGAAACCAGCGAGGTATTCGGCAATGCGACTGGCGGCGTGCGCCGCGGCGTGATCTATGAGGGGCTGACCCAATTCGGCGTGGGCCTCGACACCGAGAAGGCGTTTGGTTTGGTGGGCGGCACCTTCAACGCCACCGGCTTTCAGATCCACGGCCGCGGCCTGAGCATGAACAACCTCGGCAACAACCTGAACACCGTCAGCAGCCTGGAGGCGCCGCGCGGCACCCTGCTGTTTGAGCTGTGGTATGAGCAGGTGCTGCTCGACAGGAAGCTCGCCATACGCGTGGGTCAGCTCGCGGCCGACCAAGAGTTCATGATCAGCCAATACGCGGGCCTGTTCATCAATCATACGTTCGGCTGGAGCACCTTTCCCAGCACCGACCTGCCGTCTGGCGGGCCGTCCTACCCGCTGGCGACACCGGGGGTGCGGGTTAAATACGTGGCGCGGGATGACCTGACGCTGCTCGGCGCCGTGTTCAACGGCGACCCTGCCGGCCCCGGCCGCGGCCTCCCGCAGGACCGCGACCCGTCCGGCACTGCGTTCCGGCTGCGCGACGGCGTCTTCGTGATCGCGGAGCTGCAATATGCCATCAACCAGGAGGACGGTGCGACCGGGCTGCCAGGCACCTACAAGTTCGGTGCTTGGTATAACTCGCAAAACTTCGCCGATCAGCGGCGCACCGCCAGCGGCGCATCGCTGGCTGATCCGGCCGACGTCGCCGCTATCGGCCGCAACCGGCGCGGCAACTGGAGCCTGTATGCCATTGGCGATCAGCTCGTCTGGCGCAGGGCAGGAGCGAAGGATGGCGGCGCGGGCGTGTTCGTCCGCGTCATGGGCGCGCCGGGCGACCGCAACCTGGTCAACTTCTACCTGGATGCCGGCGTGACCTATAAGGGCGCGATCGAGGGGCGCGACAGCGACACGCTCGGCCTCGGCGTCGCATACGCCCGGATCAGCGACACGGCGAGCAAGCTCGATTCGGACACGGCGCGCTTCGCCGGCGGATTTTACCCGATCCGCCGTCACGAGACGGTGCTGGAGCTGACCTACCAGGCGCAGATCGCGCCGTGGTGGCAGGTGCAGCCCACCGCGCAGTATGTTTTTAACCCGAATGGCGGCGTACCCAATCCGCAGAACCCAGCCAAGCGCCTTGGCGGCGCCGCGGTGTTCGGGCTCCGCACGACCGTCACGTTCTGACCGTCACTCCATAGCGCCGCCGTGCTCCGGGTCCGGCTTCGCCAGCACGGCCGGCTTACGCATCAGCAGCAGCAGCAGCATCGCCGGGACGGTGACGAACAGCATGGCCTTGAAGTCGTCGAGGTAGCCAATGATCAAGGCCTGGTTGTTGACCATCTGGTCCAGCAGCGCCGCGCCACGCGCCGTAGTGGGCGCCAGCATCTGCATCGCGCTGCTGCCGTGCAGCACCGGGTTGAACGGGGTGATGCTGGCCGCCAGCTCAGAATGGACGACCTGCGTGTTGTGCGCGAGCATGGCCGAGCAGGCCGATACGCCGACGGCGCTGCCCACATTGCGCAGCAGCGAAAGCAGCGACGTGCCGTCGGTGCGCAGCTCGGCCGGCAGGGTGGCGAACGCGATGAGCTGCAGCGGGATGAACACGAACCCCAGCCCGGCGCCCTGGATGACCGTGTTCACCACAATCGTGGTGCGGGACACATCCGGCGTCCAGCCGGTCATGCTCCACAGGCTATAGGACAGCAGCATGATCCCGAGCGCCATGAGCAGCCGCGGGTCGATCTTGCCCGACAGCCGGCCTGACAGCATCATCGCCGCCATGGTGCCGAAGCCGCGCGGCGCCAGCACCAGCCCGGCCGTGGCGACGGGATAGCCGGCCAGGGTCTGCAGCCACGGCGCCAGCAGCGCGGAGCTGGCGAGCAGGACCATGCCGACCGAGAACATGACCGCCAGGCTGGCGGATAGATTGCGGTCACGGAACAGCCGCGGCGAAAGGAACGGCTTCTCGGCCGTCATCAAATGGACGACGAACAGATACAGCCCCAGCCCGGCCAGCACCGCCTCGATGATGATCTCGCGGGAGCCGAACCAGTCCTGGTCCTGGCCGCGGTCGAGCATGAGCTGGAATGCGCCGAGGCCGATCGCCAAGACGCCGAAGCCGAGGCTGTCGAAGCGCATGCCGGCACGCGGCTCGGTCTTCGGCAGGAACAGCACTAGGCCCACCGTCGCCAATATGCCGAACGGCAGGTTCACGTAGAAGACCCAGCGCCAGTTATACAGGTCGGTCAGGTAGCCGCCCAGGGTCGGACCCAGGATCGGCCCGACCATCACGCCCACGCCCCATAGCGCCATGGCGGAACCGCGCTGCTCCGGCGGGTAGATGTCGAGCATGGTCGATTGGCTCAGCGGGACCAGCGCCGCGCCGAACACGCCCTGCAGCACGCGGAACACCACCATCTCGCCCAATGACTGCGCCACGCCGCACAGCATGGATGCGATGGTAAAGCCGACGAGGCAGACAATGAACAGCGGCTTGCGGCCGAACCGGGCCGACAGCCAGCCCACCGGCGCCGTCATGATGGCGGCGGCCACGATATAGCTGGTCAGCACCCAGGTGATCTGGTCGCTGGTCGCGGACAGGCTGCCCTGCATGTAGGGCAGCGCCACGTTGGCGATCGTGCTGTCCAACGCCTGCATCAGCGTCGCGATCATCGCGCAGACCGTGATGATCGTCCGGTGCGGAACTACGCCCGGCGGCGTGTCAGTCGCGGCCATCTGGGCCATTCCTTCCCTAAAGGCCCGGCCGTTAAAGCAGGTCGCGCCAGGTGCGGACGTGCCCGGTGTCCACGTCGGCGACGACGCTCATGCCGGCGCGCAGCGGCGGATCGCCGGCATTGTGGGCCACGCGCACGCGCATCGAGATACGCTGCACCACCTTCACCCAATTACCAGAACTGTTCTGCGCCGGAAGGATGGAGAACTCGCTGCCGCTGGCGGGCGCGATGTTATCCACGGCGCCGGTCCAGGCACGGCCCGGGTAGGCGTCGATGGTTAGATTGACGGGGTCGCCCGGGCGAACCCAGGTGAGTTCGGTTTCCTTAGGGTTCGCCTCCACCCAGACGCTCTCGGTCGAGACCAGGCCGAAGGCGTAGGTGCCGCTCGCGAGATACAGGCCGGGCTGCAGCGCCGAGACGCCGGTCACGACGCCAGCCATCGGGGCGCGTACGACCGTGTGGTCGAGCTGGCGCTGCGCCTCGGCGACCTGAGCCTCCATCTGCTTATAGGCCGGCATGGCCGCGACATCCGCGTTCGCATCGCCACCAAGCTTAGCGAGCTGCACCTGGGCGGCGACCTTGGCGGATTCGTAGCCCTGCTGGTCGGCGGCCAACTGGAACCGGGCGTCGTCGAAGCTCTGGCGTGAGATGTCGCCGCGGCCGACCAGGCCGTTCACCCGGTCGAAACGCGCCTGGTCCATATCGACCTGCGCCTGCTTCGCCGCCACGTCCCGCAGCATGCGTTCATAATCGCGCTTCATGGCGTCGAGCTGCAGGCGAGTCTGGACCAGGTTGGCCTCGGCGCTGGTCAGCGCGATGCTGAACTGGCGGTCGTCCAAGCGAAACAGGACGTCGCCGCGCTGCACGGCCTGGCCCTCATGCACCGGGACCTCGGCCACCAGGCCCGAGACGTCGGTTGCCAAAGAGAGCTTGTCGGCGCGCACATAAGCATTGTCGATCGAGACGATGCGGCCTCCGTTGATCCAGAAGGCGAGCGAGGCTGCAATGACCGCACCGATGCCGCCAAGCATAAGGACGGGACGCAGCAGCTTCGAGCGGCGGCGCGGCTTTGTGGCGACTGTCTGCTCAGGGACATCCCGTGCGGTAACGGCACGCGAGTTCAGGGCCGTGTCGGACATCAGGCGGCTTCCTCCAGCTCGGGGCGGCGGGAAAGCGTGCTGCGCATGCGCAGCAGCGCCGCCGTCACGATTTCAATGGTTTCGGGATCCAGGCGAACAGTCAGCATAGCGAGCAGCTCGTCGCGCTGGCTGACCAACTCGTCCAGCACGGGCTGGGCCGCGGGCAGCAGATGCAGGCGCCAGATACGTCGATCGGATGGATCGGCCCGGCGCTCGAGCAAGCCGCGGGCCTCCAACCGGTCGGCGAGCCGGGCGACGGTGATGGGCTCGACTTCCAGCAGCTCGGCCAGCTCTTTTTGTGAAAGGCCGGGCTGCCGATCCAGGCGGATCAGCATTACCCATTGGGCGCGGGACATGCCATGGGCCCGCGCCCGGCGGTCGGCCTCGGTGCGGAGCATGCGGCCGACGTCGTTCAGCAGGATCAGCAGGTCTGGGTCATACGGCATAGCGGGAAGATAAGCACTGTTATGATCAACCGCAATATGGCCAGCCCTGTTGGCGCTCTTAGACTATGTTTCGGTACTTGCAACCCTCACCCCGACCCTCTCCCGGGGGGAGAGGGAGCAGGAAAAGCCCTCTTCCGATGGTGGAAGAGGGCTTGTTCAGCGATAAGCGGTCGATGGGGAGGAACCCTGGTCCGGTTGGGCCGGACCAGGGTTTGCCGGCTAGTGAGCCTGGGCGCCGGACGCGCCGATGCCCGTCTCCGAACGGACATACTGCTCGAGGAACTTGGCCTGCTCCAGCTTGGCACGGCGGCTGGTGTCGAGCTTTGAGAACAGCCAGATGCCGATAAAGGCCAGTGGGACCGAGAACAGCGCCGGGTTGTCGTAGGGGAACACCGCCGTGGTCGCCATATGGAAGGTGTCGACCCAGACCGCCTTGCTCAGCACGATCATCAGCACGGCGCTGCCCAGGCCGAGGAAGCCGCCGACCAGCGCGCCGAGCGTCGTCGTGCCGCCCCAAAGGATGGACATCAGCAGCACCGGGAAGTTGCAGCTTGCCGCGACCGAGAAGGCCAGGCCCACCATAAAGGCGACGTTCTGGTTCTCGAACACATAGCCCAGCAGGATCGCGACGATGCCGATCACGACCGCGCTGATTTTGGAAACGTTGACCTCGCGGCCCTCCGTCGTGCGGCCGCGGGCGATCACCGAGGCATACAGGTCGTGGCTGACGGCCGACGCGCCGGCCAGGGTCAGGCCGGCGACGACGGCGAGGATGGTGGCGAACGCGACGGCCGAGATGAAGCCGTAGAAGACGTCGCCGCCCACGGCGCGCGCCAGGTCGATCGCGGGCATATTGGCGGCGCCGCCAATGAGGTCCTTGATCTTATCGAAGCTGCCGTTGCCGCCGACCTTGTAGTAGCTGGCGTCGTTCATCAGAAAGCTGATGGCGCCGAAACCGATGATGAAGGTCAGGATGTAGAAGTAGCCGATCAGGCCCGTGGCATAGAGCACGGACTTGCGCGCCGCCTTCGCGTCGGAAACGGTGAAGAACCGCATCAGGATGTGCGGCAGTCCGGCCGTCCCGAAGATCAGCGCGAGGCCGAGCGAGATCGTCGAGACCGGGTCGGCGACGAAGGCGCCCGGCGCCATGATGGCGTCGCCCTTCGGATGCACCTGAACCGCGGCGGCAAACATGGCGTCCGGGCTGAAGCCGAAGTGGATGAGCACCATCAGGGCCATGAAGCTGGTGCCGCCGAGCAGCATGCAGGCCTTGATGATCTGCACCCAGGTCGTCGCCTTCATGCCGCCGAATACGACATAGACGATCATCAGCACGCCGACGATTGGCACCGCGACGCCATAGGGCAGCCCGAACAGCAGCTGGATCAGCTTGCCGGCGCCGACCATCTGCGCGATCAGGTAGAACGACACGACGATCAGGGTGCCGACAGCCGACAGCACGCGAATTGAGGTCTGATCGAGTCGGAAGGCGGCGACGTCGGCGAAGGTGAACTTGCCGAGGTTGCGCAGCCGCTCCGCGATGGTGAACAGCACGATGGGCCAGCCGACGAGGAAGCCGATGGAGTAGATCAGCCCATCGAAGCCATTGGAGAACACCAGGCCGGAGATGCCCAGGAAGGACGCCGCCGACATGTAGTCGCCGGCGATGGCGAGGCCGTTCTGCCCGGCCGAAATGCCGCCGCCAGCCGCATAAAAGTCCGACGCAGACTTGGTCTGGCGCGCAGCCCGGTAGGTGATCCCGAGGGTCAGCACCACGAACAGCAGGAAAATTACCACCGCAGTGATGTTGAGGCCCTGTTTCTCAACGGCACCCTCGATGGCGCCGGCCGCCCGGGCCGCGCCCGTGCCGGCCAGCAACGCGGCTAGTGCAAAGGCGAAGGCCGCAACGTGCCTCACAGGCCCATCTCCCGCTTCACCTGGTCGGTCAGGTCGTCGAAGCGTCCGTTGGCCCGGACCACGTAGATGGCGGTGAGCACGAATGCCGTAATGATCACGCCTAAGCCGAGCACGATGCCCAGCGAGATCGTGCCTCCCGCCACCTTCTGCGCCAGCAAAGGCTTGTCGAAAGCGACCAGGAGGATGAAGCCCAGGTAGATCAGCAGCATCAGGATCGAAAGGGTCCAGCCGAACCGGCTGCGGGTCGTGACGAGCTGCTGGAACTTCGGGCTTTGCAGGATGCTCTGGAAATTGCCCCCGGTCGTGCCCGCAGCCACGCGGCCCCCAAGCCCGGCCGGAGCCGTCGTGTTCACCGCCATCGTCGTATGCCTCCCTAGCGCTTCTTTATTGGATAACGGGTTCGTAAAGTCCTGTTTTGAAAACTGCTGTCAAGGGCACTTCGGGCAAACCGCGCTACTTCTCCAGAACATAGCTTCCAGGCGCGTCCTGCAACGGCGGATAGGCCTTGTCTCCCATGGGCGGCGGCGCGGCCTTGCCGCCGGAACGCGCGGTGAGCCAGGCGAACCAGTCGGTCCACCAGCTTCCGTCCTGCTTCTGCGCCGCCGCCCGCCACTCCTCGGCCGTCGCGGTCTTGTCCTCGTTCGTCCAGTAAGTGCCCTTGCCGCCGGGCGGGTTGATGATCCCGGCGATGTGGCCGCTCGACGCCAGGATGTAGCGCACCTTGCCGCCGGCAAGCTGGGTGATGCGCCACGCCGAATTCCACGGCACGATGTGGTCCTTCTCGGCCCCGCAGGCATAGATGTCCTGCTGGATGCGGCCGAGGTCCAATGCCTCACCTTTGAGATAGACCTTGCCGGGCTCGATCAGGTTATTCTCGACATAGGTGTTGCGCAGGTACCAGGCGTGCGCGGCGCGGGCCATGCGGGTGCCGTCGCTGTTCCAATACAGCAGGTCGAACGCCGGCGGTTTCTGGCCGAGCAGATAGTTGTTCACCACGTTCGACCAGATCAGGTCGTTGCTGCGCAGCAGGTTAAACATGTTGGACATCTCGCGGCTGTCGAGATAGCCGCGCTCAAGCATCTGCTGCTCCATGAAGTCGATGGTCGGCTCGCCCAGGAACATCGCGGTGTCGCCGACCTTCGCGAAGTCCTGCAACGACACCATGAACGTGACGGCTCCGAAGCGGTCATCGCCCTTGGCCGCCAGCCACGCCAGGGTCATGGCCAGCAAGGTGCCGCCGATGCAGTAGCCCATCACGTTCACCGTCTTGCTGCCGGTGATCTCCCGCACGACGTCGCTCGCCGCCAGCGGGCCGAGGTCCACGTAGTCCTCGATCGTGGTGCCCTCCATGGCGCTATCCGGGTTGCGCCACGACACCATGAACACGGTGAAGCCCTGCTCGACCAGGTGCCGCACCATGCTGTTCTTCGGCTGCAGGTCGAGAATGTAGAACTTGTTGATCCATGGCGGCAGGATCAGCAGCGGCACCTCGTGCACCTTATCGCCCTTCGGCGCATACTGGATCAATTCGATCAGCTTGTTGCGATACACCACCTTGCCCGGCGACAGCGCCAGGTTGCGCCCCGGCGCGAAGGCCGTGGCGTCCACCATGCTCAGCTTGCCCTCCTTCATGTCGTGCATCAGGTTGCGCATGCCCTCGGCGACGCTGGCGCCGCCGGTCTCGACCGCCCGGCGCAGCGCGGCCGGGTTGGAGATCAGCAGCAAGGTGGGGCTCATCGCGTCGACGAACTGGCGCAGGTGGAACTCGAGATGCTGCCGTTCCGCAGGGGTCAGGTCGCCGTCCTCGCTCACCTGGCGCAGCAGCCACTCCGACGCGAGGAAATAGAGCTGCTTGAGCGTGCTGAACGCCGGGTTGCCCTGCCACTCCGGTGCGGCAAAACGCTTGTCGCCGGACGGCGCCGGCGTCGGCGCGGGCGTGCCGGACTGCATCATCCCCAGCCAACGCTGGCCGGCCTCGGTCCAGGTTTCGATTGCGGACTGCCATAGCCGCAGGTTGAAGTCGGTGGCGGCCGCAATGGCCTTCTCCGGCCGGCTCATGCTGCGCAGCCAGACCGTGCGCAGTACCCGCGCGATCTCCGCCCAGTCGACCGGAATCACATCGCGCAGCGGGTTCGCGTTGAGCGCATCCTCGGCCGCACGCAGCATGGGGTCGTGAGCCAGCATCTCGCTGAGCTGCTTGATGGCGCCCTGAAGCAGGTTCCCGGTGAGCTGATCCGGACCGACCTGCCAAGCCGCCTGCCCCGGCACGCTGCCGAATGCCGCCCTGCCGAGCTCCGGTTTCGAAGCTTTCTCAACCCAGGATGACCAGAGCTGAAGCATCGTCTCAGGATTGGGCAAGGGCAATTCGGACGCGATGCCCTGCAATGGATCGCGCTGCGCCTCGGGATTAGCGGTCGAGGGTATTGCGTGGGGCGCCTTCGTGGGGCTTTGATCTGACATGTTCCGTTCTCCTGTCCACGATCATTCATTCGGTTTTGACAGCCCCTCGTGCCGGATCGCGCGGCCTAGGGCAAGGCGTCTCACCGTTAAACTAGGCAGCCGGTTGCACGCACTCTTGTCCAACCACTATATCGTTCCCGGCTGCGTCGGCCAATGAGCGTCCCCGATCTCGCAGCCCTGGTCGATAAGTGCCGCGTCGTTCCTGGAAAGGCGCTGCGCCTGGCGGATTGCGATCCCACGGACCGGCTGGGACTGGGCAGCGCCGAGGCCAATGCGATGCTGGCCGCGGGCGCCGAACGCCTGGCCGTGCTGCACGATCGGCTGTTTGCGCGCCGGACCTGGGCGGTGCTGATGGTGCTGCAAGGCATGGACGCCAGCGGCAAGGACGGCGCGATCAGGCGGCTCGCGGCCGGGCTCAACCCGCAGGGCCTGCGCGTCACCTCGTTCGCGGCGCCGAACGCGCAGGAGCTTTCGCACGACTTCTTATGGCGCATCCATCACGCCCTGCCCCCGCGCGGCATGGTGGGCGTCTTCAACCGCAGCCACTACGAGGACGTGCTGGTCCCGCGCGTGGATGCCGCATTGCTGGCGCGGCAGGGGCTTCCGGACAGCCTGGCCGGCCCCGAGGTCTGGACCCAGCGGCTCGGCGCCATCGTCGCGTTCGAAACCTATCTGGCCCAGCAGGGCACCGCGCTGGCCAAGGTCTTCCTGCACGTCTCGCGGGACGAGCAGCGCAAGCGCCTGCTGGCTCGGCTCGACGACCCGGCCAAAGCCTGGAAATTCGACCCGTCGGACACCGCCGCCCGTGACCGCTGGGCTGAGTATCAGCCGGCGTACGAGGCGGCGTTCAACGCCACCGCCACCGGCCTGGCGCCCTGGTATATTGTGCCGGCCGACAGCAAGCCGGTCGCGCGCGCCTTGGTGCAGGCCATCCTGATCGTCACGATGGAGAGCCTGGACCTGGACCTGCCCGCCCCCTCGCCGGAGCGCTTGGCCGAGATGGCCGAGGCGCGTAATCAGTTGAAGGCGTGACCCAGGCTATTCGGCAACCGACCTACCGAGCAGATGGACCCTGATGCCGCCTGATCCCTACGAGACCTTAAGCCTTGCCCGCGACGCCACGCCGGAGCAGGTCCGCTCGGCCTATCGCAAGCTGGCCAAGAAGTATCATCCCGACCTGAACCCGGGCAACGCCACGGCCGAGGAGCGGTTCAAGGCCGTCAATACTGCGAACGAGCTGTTGTCGGACCCCGAGAAGCGGGCCCAGTTCGACCGCGGCGAGATCGACGCCGCCGGCGACCCGACCGCGCCGGAGCCGCCACGCTACCACCGCTACGCCGACGCCGCTGAGGGCGCGCGCTACCAGGCCGGTCCAGACGAGGATTTCCAGTTCGGCGACATCTTCGGCGACTTCCTCAATCGCGGCGGCGAGCGTCTGCGGATGCGCGGCGCCGACGCGCGTTATGCGCTGTCGGTCGCGTTCTTGGACACGGTCACCGGCGCCACCCGCACGCTGACGCTGCCGGATAGCCGCACGCTGGATGTGCGCATCCCGCCGGGGATCGAGGACGGGCAGGTCCTGCGCCTGAAGGGACAGGGCGGTCCGGGCCTCAATGGCGGGCCGCCCGGCGACGCGCTGATCGAGGTCCACGCCGAACCGCATCCATTCTTCACGCGCGAGGGCGACGACATCCATGTCAAGCTGCCGATCACCTTGAAGGAGGCCGTGCTCGGCGCCCGCATCACTGTGCCTACCCCGGCTGGCAGCGTGACCATGACCGTGCCGAAGCGCTCCGACACAGGTACGCGCCTACGGTTGCGCAGTCGTGGCATCCCGGCCCATGCTGGCCCGCCAGCCGGCGACGAGTACGTCACCCTGCAGGTCACGCTGGCCGACGCCGACGACGCGCTTGAAACGCTGCTGCGCGGCTGGGAGCCGGCGAAACCCAGCGACCCCCGCGGCAAGATGGAGGGAGCATGATCACCGTCCAAACCCTGTCCCGCAGCGTCGGCGTCGCCGAGGCCGAGATCACCCGCTGGGTCGAACTCACCTGGCTGCGCCCGGACGGTTCGCCAGGCCAGTGGATCTTCCAAGAGATGGACGTCGCCCGCGTCCGCCTAATCGCCGAGCTGCGCGAACTGCGCATGGACGAGGACGCGATGCCCGTCGTGCTGTCTTTGCTCGACCAGCTTTATGCGACCCGGCGCCGCATGCGGCTGCTGCAGCAAGCGGTCGACGAGGCCGCTCCCGAGGCTGTTCGCACCCGGCTGCGCACGCTGCTGGAAGGTGCCGGGTGAGGGTACGTATTGGAGCCGCCTCCCCCGAGTCCTCGATTGCTGACGATTTTGGTGGGCCCGGTGGGACTCGAACCCACGACCACAAGATTAAAAGTCCCGTGCTCTACCAGCTGAGCTACAGGCCCGCACCGCCGCCGTAACCCGCATGTGCAGATTACGGCGCATCCCTATTACGACTTGGCGTCGGCCGCCACCTGCGCGCGGATGATCTTGTCCGGATTGGACACCGTGCCGCCGCCGCCGCTGCCGCGCTTGATCTTGTCGATGACCTCCATGCCCTGCACGACTTGGCCCCAAATGGTGTATTGTCCATCGAGATGCGGTGCCGGGGCGAACATGATGTAGAACTGGCTGTTGGCACTGTTCGGATCGCCGGTCCGGGCCGCGCCGACCGTGCCGCGTAGGAAGTGCGCGCTGCGGCTGAACTCGGCTGGCAGGTTGCCCATGTCGCTGCCGCCCGTGCCGGTCCCGGTCGGGTCGCCGCCCTGGGCCATGAAGCCCTCGATCACGCGATGAAAGACCGTTCCATCATAAAATCCTTTGCGCGCCAGGGCCTTCACCCGCTCGACGTGCTTCGGCGCCAGGTCCGGACGCAGGCGAATGACCACGCGGCCGTCCTTCAGGTCCATATACAGCGTGTTCTCGAGGTCCTCGGCCGGCTGTTGGGCCGAAACTTGGTCAGACATCAGTGTTCCGATCGCGATTGTTGCAAGCAAATGCCGGCGACGCATGCCGAGTTTCATGGCGCTCTCCCCTAATGGTCACGCCGCAGGACGCACCCGCGCCAGCGTCCGCTCCAGCGTCAGGGCCGGCACGAAGCTGGACACGTCGCCGCCTAGGCGGGCGATCTCCTTGACGAAGCGGGATGAGATGAACTGATGCCGCTCGCTGGCCATCAGGAACACCGTCTCCACCTCGTGGTCCAGGCGGTAGTTCATCCCCGCCATCTGGAACTCGTAGTCGAAATCCGACACCGCACGTAGCCCTCGGACGATCACGCCCGCGTTGACACTGTGGGCGAAGTCGATCAGCAGGCACTTGAAGCTGACCACCTGGATTTCGGTGCCGGTCCGCTCGGCGATCGCGTCGGCCTCGGCACGCACCAGCTCGACGCGTTCCTCCAGCGGAAACAACGGCGACTTGCCGATGTTCTCGGCAACTCCGACCACGAGCCGATGCAGCAGCCGGGTCGCACGGGTGATGATGTCAGTATGGCCGTTGTGCATCGGGTCGAAGGTGCCGGGGTAGATGCCGATATGCCGCACCTTCGTGCTGACGTTCTCAGGCATCTGGCGCTTCTGAATCAATGGCCCCGTCGGATGTTGCCTCGGTCGAAACCTCGGACGCATCGTCGAGCGCAGCTTCGGGCGTATCGAGCACCGGAAACACGCTGGTCACATGCTCCGTCTCGCCCAGCCGGAACATCCGCACGCCCATGCTGGTGCGGCCCGTGACCCGGACCTGGTCGGACGGCACGCGGATCAGCCGGCCCTCGTCCGTCACCAGCATCACGTCATCTCCGGGCCGCACCGGAAAGCTCGCGGCGACCGCGGTGCCGTTGCGCGGGGAGAGCTTGATGTTGCTGATGCCCTGCCCGCCGCGCCGGGTCACCCGGTATTGGGACGCCGGGGTGCGCTTGCCGAAGCCGGCGTTCGTCACCGTAAGCAGGATTTCGCCGGCCGCCGCTATCTCGGCCGCGATCGCCGGCGACAAAATCGACTCCCCCTCGTCCAGCGCCTCCTCAGCATCCGCGCCGCCGTTGTCGTCGTCCGGCAGCGGCTCGGCCGCCGCGTCGTCCTGTTCCTCGGATACGACATGCCGGAGTACGGACAGGCTGATCACCTCGTCGCCCTCGGCCCGGCGAATGCCGCGCACGCCGGAGCTGTCGCGTCCGCTGAACACGCGCAGGTTGTCGTCCTTAATCTGGAACCGCAGGCAGCGGCCAAACCGCGTCGCCAGGAACACGTCGTCGCCGTCGCGGCAGGTGGCGACGCCGATCAGCCGGTCGCCCTCGTCCAGCTTCATGGCAATCAGCCCGCTGGCGCGTACGTTGCGGAAATCGGACAGCTTGTTGCGCCGCACATTGCCGCTGGCGGTCGCGAATACGAGGTGCAGGCTCTCCCACAGGCTCTCGTCCTGCGGCAGCGGCAGCACGGTCGTGATCCCGTCCGCGCCCAATTCCGGCAGCATGTTCACCAGCGCGCGGCCCTTCGCGGTCGGGCTGGCCTCCGGCAGGCGCCAGACCTTCTCGCGGAACGCCTTGCCGCCGCTGCTGAAGAACAGCACCCATTGGTGCGTATGCGCGTTGAAGCTGCGGGTCACGATGTCGTCGCCGCGGGTGCCCGCCGCGGTCCGGCCACGGCCGCCGCGGTTCTGCTGGCGGAAAATCTCCAGCGCCGTGCGCTTGATGAAGCCGTCGCGGGTCATGGTGACCACCATCTGGCCCGGCTCGATCAGGCTCTCGTCGTCTTGGTCCACAGCGGCGTCGACGATGGCCGTCATGCGCGGGCTGTCGATCTCGGCGCGGGCGGCCAGCAGCTCGTCGCGCATGACCTCCAGCCGGCGCGGGCGGCTGTCGAGGATCTCCAGCAGGTCGCCGATCCGGGTCGCGACCTCGACCAGCTCGGCCTGAATTTTGTCGCGCTCCAGCCCGGTCAGCCGGGCTAAGCGCAGCTCGAGGATGCCGCGGGCCTGCGCGTCGGTGAGCCGGACGGTGTCGTCGATGATCTGGTTGCCGCTGTCGTCGATCAGCGCGAGCAGAGCCGACACGTCGCCCGCCGGCCAGGATCGGCCCATCATCGCGGCGCGCGCCGTGGCCGCGTCCGGGCTTTCCCGGATCACCTGGATCATGTCGTCGATGTTGGCGACCGCGATGGCCAGGCCGACCAGCAGGTGCGCACGCTCTCGCGCCTTGTTCAGCTCGAACCGGCTGCGGCGCAGGATCACGTCCTCGCGGAAGGCGATGAACACCTCCAGCGCGTCCTTGAGGCCCATAAGCCGCGGCCGTCCGCCGTCCAGCGCCAGCATGTTCACACCAAAGCTGGTTTGCAGCTGGGTGAAACGATAAAGCTGGTTCAGCACGACCTCGGCCGTCGCCTCGCGGCGCAGTTCGATGACGATCCGCATGCCGTCGCGGTCGCTTTCGTCGCGCAGGTCGGTGATGCCCTCGACGGCCTTCGAGCGCACCAAGTCGGCGATGCGCTCGATTAGGGTGGACTTGTTTACCTGATAGGGGATCTCGGTGATGACGATGGACTGGCGGTTTCCCTTCATCTCCTCGATGGCCGCCTTCGCCCGCACCACGACGCTGCCGCGGCCGCCTTCGAAGGCGCTGCGTATGCCCGCGCGGCCGAGGATCAGCCCGCCGGTCGGGAAATCCGGGCCCGGCACGATCTGCATCAATTCTTCCAGCGTCGTCGCGGGTTCGGCGATCAATGCGAGCGTCGCATCGATGATCTCGGTTGGGTTGTGCGGCGGGATGTTGGTGGCCATGCCGACCGCGATGCCGTTGGCGCCGTTGATCAGCAGCACCGGATAGCTCGCGGGCAGCACCCGCGGCTCCATGCCGCTTTCGTCGTAGCTTGGCACGAAGTCGACGGTGTCTTTGTCGATGTCATGCAGCAGGAAGTTCGCCGCCCGATCGAGCCGCGACTCGGTGTAGCGCATCGCCGCCGGCGGATCGCCGTCGACACTGCCGAAATTGCCCTGGCCGTCGATCAGCGGCACCCGCATGCTGAACGTTTGCGCCATGCGCACCAGCGCGTCGTAGATCGAGGCGTCGCCGTGCGGGTGATACTTGCCCATGACATCGCCGACGATGCGGGCGGACTTGCGATACGGCTTGTCGGCGACGTAGCCGCCCTCCTGCATCGCAAACAGGATGCGGCGATGCACCGGCTTCAGCCCGTCCCGCGCATCCGGCAGCGCACGGCTGACGATGACGGACATGGCGTAGTCGAGATACGACCGCCGCATCTCATCTTCGAGCATTACCTGGGGCAGGCTGGGCGGAGCGGGAGTCTCGGGGGGATCAAGGTCTGACAAGGAACGCTTTCGCTGGGGTTAGTAAATTAGAACGGGATCTCGTCGTCGAGGTCGCCGCCCTTGTTCGGCTCCCAGGACGGGCTGCCGCCGCCGGACTTCGCGGGCGCCGCCGCGCGCTCGCGTGGCTGATAGCCGCCGCTGGCGCCGCCGCCGTCCTCACGGCCGCTCAGGAAGGTCAGCTCGCCGCGGAACGGTGGAATGATGATCTCGGTCGTATACTTGTCCTGGCCGGACTGATCGGTCCATTTCCGGGTCTCGACCTTGCCCTCAAGATAAACTTTGCTGCCCTTCTTCAGGTATTTCTCGGCGAGCTCACCAAGCTTGTCGTTCTTGATGACGACGTTGTGCCACTCGGTCTTCTCTTTGCGTTCGCCGGATGTGCGGTCGCTCCAGCTCTCGCTCGTGGCGAGGGTAAAACTGACCACCTTGCCGCCGCTTTGAAAACTGCGGACCTCTGGGTCCTTGCCCAGGTTGCCGATCAGGATCACCTTATTGACGCTGCCCGCCATATTTCTCCACCTTCCATCGCCCGGACCCGTACCGGTCAATCAGTATAACCCGCCGGCATCGGGCGGACCAGGGCACGGCCAAAAGGCCGGCTGCGCCGGGGTTTCCAATGCCACTCCGTAATGCCATATGGGGTGAACGAGACCAGAACACTAGGATGCTCTGCATGGCCGGCTCCATTCGCGTGCGCGGCGCGCGCGAGCATAATCTCAAGAATATCGACGTCGACATCCCGCGTGACAGCCTGACGGTCATTACCGGCCTGTCGGGCTCCGGCAAGTCGTCGCTGGCGTTCGACACCATCTATGCCGAGGGCCAGCGCCGCTATGTCGAAAGCCTGTCCGCCTACGCGCGGCAGTTCCTCGAGCTGATGGGCAAGCCGGACGTCGACAGCATCGAGGGCCTATCGCCCGCCATCTCGATCGAGCAGAAGACCACAAGCCGCAACCCGCGCAGCACCGTCGGCACCGTAACCGAGATCCACGACTACATGCGCCTGCTTTGGGCCCGAGTCGGCGTGCCGTACTCGCCTGCGACCGGCGAGCCGATCGAGGCGCAGACCGTCAGCCAGATGGTCGACCGCGTCGCGACCATGCCCGAGGGCACCCGCCTGCTGCTGCTCGCACCCGTCGTGCGGGACCGCAAGGGCGAGTATCGCAAGGAACTCGCGGAATTGCAGCGCAAGGGCTTCACCCGCGTCAAGGTCGACGGCAAGCTGTTCGAGATCGGCGAGGTGCCCGCGCTCAACCGCAAGACCAAGCATGAGATCGAAGCGGTGGTGGACCGCATCGTCGTGCGCGAGGGCATCCAAACCCGGCTCGCCGACAGTTTCGAGACCGCACTCGGCCTCGCCGATGGCGTGGTCTATGCCGAGGATGCCGACACCGGCAACCGCACCGTGTTCAGCAGCCGGTTCGCCTGCCCGGTCAGCGGCTTCACCATCGAGGAGATCGAGCCGCGGCTGTTCAGCTTCAACAGCCCGCACGGCGCATGCCCGGCCTGCGACGGCCTCGGCGTGGAGCGCTTCTTCGACCCGAGCCTCGTCGTCCCCGATGAGCGCGTGAGCCTGGCCCAGGGCGCCGTCGCCCCCTGGAGCGGCGCGCAAAGCCCGTATTACGACCAAACCCTCGCCAGCATCGCCAAGCACTTCAAGGTCAGCACCCGGACGCCCTGGCACGAGCTGCCGGACCGGGTCCGCGCCGTGGTGCTGGTCGGCTCCGACGAGGAGCCCATCGAGTTCGCCTACAAGGACGGCGTGCGCTCTTATACGGTCAAAAAGCCGTTCGAGGGTGTGCTGCGCAACCTGCAGCGCCGCTGGCAGGAAACCGACAGCGCCTGGGTGCGCGAGGAGATGAGCCGCTACCAGGCCGACAAGCCCTGCGCGGTCTGCCACGGCGCGCGGCTGAAGCCCGAGGCGCTGGCGGTGAAGATCGCCGGGTTCAACCTGGCGCAGGCCGACGATCTGCCAATTCGCCGTGCGCTCGCTTGGTTCCAGAATGCCGGCGAGACGCTGACGCCGCAGCGGCAGGAGATCGCCCGGCGCATACTTCGAGAAATCGTCGAGCGGCTGCAGTTCCTGGTCGACGTGGGCCTCGACTACCTCACCCTCGCCCGCGGCAGCACCACGCTGTCCGGCGGCGAAAGCCAGCGCATCCGGCTGGCGAGCCAGATCGGCTCCGGCCTCACCGGTGTGCTGTATGTGCTGGACGAGCCCAGCATCGGCCTGCACCAGCGCGACAACGAGCGGTTGCTCGGCACCCTGCGCCGGTTGAAATCACTGGGGAACACCGTGCTGGTCGTGGAGCATGACGAGGACGCGATCCGCGCGGCGGACCACCTGATCGACATGGGCCCGGCGGCCGGGCTGCTGGGCGGCCACATCATCGCGCAGGGCACGCCGGACGAGGTCGCGGCCCATCCGGACAGCGTGACCGGCGCCTATCTATCGGGCCGCAGCAGCATTGCCATTCCCGCCCGGCGCCCGATCGACCCCGCGCGCATGGTGCGTGTCGTCGGCGCGCGCGGCAACAACCTGAAATCCGTCTCGGCCAGCTTCCCGCTCGGCACTTTTACATGTGTGACCGGCGTGTCCGGCGGCGGGAAATCCACGCTGGTGATCGACACATTGTACAAAGCCGCCAGCCGCCGTTTGATGGGGTCCGGCGAGGCGCCCGCTGCGCACGACCGGGTCGAGGGGCTGGAGCTGCTCGACAAGATCATCGACATCGACCAGTCGCCGATCGGCCGCACCCCGCGGTCCAACCCGGCCACCTATACCGACCTGTTCGCCCCCATACGCGATTGGTTCGCCGAGCTGCCGGAAAGCCGCGCCCGTGGCTACAAGTCCGGCCGGTTCAGCTTCAACGTCAAGGGCGGGCGCTGCGAGGCCTGTCAGGGCGATGGGCTGATCAAGATAGAAATGCACTTCCTGCCCGACGTGTATGTGACCTGCGACACCTGCAAGGGCGCTCGCTACAACCGCGAAACACTGGACATCAAGTTCCGCGGCAAGTCGGTGGCCGACGTGCTGGACATGACGGTGGACGAGGCGGTGCCGTTCTTCAGCGCGGTGAACCGCATCCACGACCGGCTCAGCATCCTGCAGAAGGTCGGCCTCGGCTACATCAGCCTCGGGCAGCAGTCGACGACCCTGTCGGGCGGCGAGGCGCAGCGGATCAAGCTGGCCAAAGAACTCGCCCGGCGCGGCACCGGGCGCACGCTGTATATCCTCGACGAACCCACGACTGGGCTGCATTTCGAGGACGTGCGCAAGCTGCTGGAGGTGCTGCACGCGCTGGTCGAGCAGGGCAACACCGTCGTGGTGATCGAGCACAACCTGGAGGTCATCAAGACCGCCGACTGGGTGCTGGATTTGGGCCCCGAGGGCGGCGAGGGCGGCGGCCGCGTGGTAGCGGAGGGCACGCCCGAGGACGTCGCCGCCAACACAGCCAGCCATACCGGCCACTTCCTCCGCCAGATGCTGCCGGAGGCCGCGCCGTGCAAGCTGCGCAAATCGGCTTGAGGGTGGCGGAGCCACAGAGCCTGAGGGTGGCGGAGCTGCAAACTGGACTGAAATCGGCGGAACTCAAGGTTCGCTCGGGCCATATCGTCGCGGTGCGCCTGTTCGACATCGCCTACGCGATCGACCTGCGCAAAGTCGAAGAAATCTGGGCGCGCTATGCCGGCACCGCGAGCAGCCGCAGCCGGTTGAGCGCGACGCCGGCCAAGGCGGTGGCGTTCGGTGTCCCGCCGGTCGCGCTGTCCTTCGACCCGATCCCGCTGCAACTCGGCACCCTCGCCGTTACGGCCGCGGCCACGGTGCGCATCTATGATTTCGGCGTGGTGGCGCTGGCGCTCCGGGTCGCAGCGGTGGACATGAGCTGGCCCGAGTACACCACCCTGCTGAACGCGATGGACGCCCATATCGGCGAGGGCGGCGACGGCCGGCTGTGGGACGGCTTGCTGGCCCGGGTCCGCACGCTGTTGGCCGAGGCCTTGGTGCGGCCGACGGTTTCGGCGATCGAGGAGGACTACCTGATCGGCACCGTGCACGCCTTCAGCGAGCAGCTCACGGCCACCGCGCTGCAGGACCGCGTGGACTTGGTGCCGCTGCTGTCCGGCGAACAGCGCGCCCTGTCGGATGGCGCCCGGCGCGACCTGCTGCGCCAGAGCTATTCTTATTATGCCGACGACCTGGTCGTGGTGACCTGGGACCGCGCCTTCATCTATGAGCCGCGCGGCGACGCCGACGTGGCGGACGTGCTGGAGGTCGCCAACGCCCAGCTTCTGGAGATGCGCTACTACGACGAGCTGCTCGACGACGAGCTGCCGCGGATGTACGGCCTGGTGCAGACCACGCGGCGCACGGTCAACATCCTGCTGCCCCGCCGCTTCGCCGACCTGGCCCGGCGGCTCTATACCCTCGTCGCCGAAGTCACCGAGCTGACCGAAAAGGTCAACAACGCGCTGCAGGTGACCGAGGACGTGTATCTGGCGCGCATCTACACCTCCGCGCTGGATTTATTCAGGGTGCGCACCGTGAGCGCCGCAGTGAACCGCAAGCTCGCGATCATCCGAGACACCTACACGGCGCTCTATGACGAGGCGAGCAGCAGCCGGGCCGGGCTGATGGAATTTCTTATCCTGGTGCTGATCGCGGTCGAGATCGTGCTGGCCCTGGTTCGCTAGCTAGGCCGAAGACGTGCCGCCGGCAGCGCGCCCGAATGGTTGCGGCGGTCCGGTGCGGAAGCTATATGGCGAAATGCCAACGCGGTGAGCCATTCGGGCGCAGACCAGGCCGCGCCATCTGGAGCGACTCCTCCGATGAACGATATCATCACCAGCCCAACCATCGGCGTTCAGATCAAGACCGAGCGGCCGCGCCTGCATAAGGTCATCCTGGTCAACGACGATTTCACGCCGCGCGAGTTCGTGGTCAGGGTGTTGAAGGCGGAGTTCCGCGTGAGCGAGGAGCAGGCTCAGCGAGTCATGATGACAGCGCATAAACGCGGCGTATGCGTCGTTGCAGTCTTCACGAAGGATATCGCGGAGTCGAAAGCGACGAACGCGACCGACCTGGGCCGGAGCAAGGGCTATCCCCTGCTGTTCACGACCGAGCCTGAGGAATAGCGCGCCCGCAGGTGGATCCCATCACACGCGGCCTCGCGCAGCAGCGATGGTAACGGCAAGGCGATCGCCCAAGCCGCGCTCCGTGGCACGTGGGTGCCTAAGATCGCGCTGAGCCAGCACTGCTGGCAATGCCGCGGCGATAACTCGCTTCGGCAGGCGCGCTGCCCGGCCATCCGCCAACCATCCGCTCGCGATCGCGGCGACTTGTCGCCGCACGTCGGCTAGGGCGGGATGGTCCGGGTCAGCGATCACGTCCTCGACGCTGAGGCCGTGCTGCGCCAGCACGTCCTCCGGCAGAATGCAGCGGGATCGCCGGGCCAGCGCGGGCACGCTGCGCAGGATGCCTACCACGCCATAGCCGGCGCCCAGGTCGCGCAGGGCGTCCAGCACTGGATCGGCGGCGCCGAGCGCGCGTCCGGCCGCGACGGCCACGCCACCGGCGGTCGCACGCACATAGTCGCGGAATGCTGCCTCGGTCTCGATCGTATCGGCCTCTGCCTCGCGTCCGTCGATCATCTCGAGAACGTCGGCCGGATGGAGCCTGCCCGCGTCCAACGCCTCTCCGAGCGGCCCGGCCACTTCATGCCGCCGCCGGGCGCCCTCGGCGACCTCCCGCCACCATTGCAGGCGGATCAGTGCCAGCATCGCGTTGGAGACAACCTCGCGCGCCCGCGCCAGCTCGTGGTTCACGGCATAAAGGGTAAATAAGGTTTCCCGTGCGTCGGGCGGCGCGAACAGGGCGGTGAGGAAGCGGTCGGGGTCGTGGCGGCGGACAATTTCGGCGCAAGGCGAGAGCATGCGGCGGAGGTGGCCCTGGCCTTCACGCCGCGCAACCTTGACGCGCCGCCGGTGTCTCCATCACTGTGCGCCGCCACACGAGAAGGATAGACCGATGGCATTCGAACTTCCCCCCCTTCCCTACTCGCACAGCGCCCTAGCCGAGCGCGGCATGTGCCAGGAGACGATGGAGCTGCACCACGACAAGCACCACCAGGCCTACGTCACGGCGCTGAATGGCTTTGTCGAGAAGAACCCGGCGCTCGCCGGCAAGTCGCTGGAAGAGATCATCCAGATGAGCCACGGCCAGGCCGACATGGCCCCGGTGTTCAACAACGCCGGGCAGCACTGGAACCACGTCCTGTTCTGGCAGAACATGTCGCCCCAGGGCGGCAGCATCCCCGGCACGCTGGAGACGAAGATCACCAGCGATTTCGGCAGCGTCCAGGCGTTCAAGGATGCGTTCAAGGCTGCGGCGGTCGGCCAGTTCGGCTCGGGCTGGGCCTGGCTGGTGCTGGGCACCGACGGCAAGCTGAAGGTGACGAAGACGCCGAACGGCTCCAACCCGCTCGCGACCGGCGAAGGCAAGGCTTTGCTCGGCTGCGACGTGTGGGAGCACAGCTATTATCTGGACTTCCGCAACCGCCGTCCGGACTACGTGGGCAACTGGTTGGACAAGCTGGCCAACTACGAGTTCGCTGCGAGCCAGTTGGGCTGAGTTAGCCGCCCTCACCCCCACCCTTTGCCGGAGGGAAAGGGAGCAGCCGCCAAGGCCCTCTTCCTCCGGGAGAGGGTTGGGTGAGGACCTGTGCCGGCGCCGAGATCGCGTCGAACAACCGCTGGAATCCTACTTGCTATCCGCTTTCACGTCGTTCGCGACGACCGGCTTCAGCACCGTCGTGATGGTGTCGCGCACGATGGTGACCCGGACGTTGGGGGCGATGTCCACCTCGACCTCATCGCTGCCCTCCTTCACCCGCTGCACCGTGGCGAGGATGCCGCCGGCGGTCACCACGCGGTCGCCGCGGCGCAGCGCCAGCAGCATCGCTTTCATCTGCTTCGCCCGGGTCTGTTGCGGCCGGATCAGTAGGAAGTAGAACACGCCGAAGATCAGGATCAGCGGCAGGAATTGGGTCGCGCCGCCCAGCAAGCCGGCAACGTCTTGGGCGTAGGCGGGAGAGATCAGCATATTTGTCCTGGGTTGCCGTTGATGCGCCGGGACCATAGTTTGAGAGCCCAGGCCGTCAAGTGATGGCAATCTGGTCGTTATTCTAGGACTTCCGTTGGACACAGCCTTGCTGACCCGCATCGCCGACGCGCTGGACCGTCTCGCGCCGCCCCCGCCGCGCGCTCCCGACCTGGCCGACGCCGACGCCTACGTCTGGCATCCGGACCCGGCGCATTTGATGCCCGTGCCGCGGGTGTCCCGGGTGGACATTGGCCTGCTGCAGGGCATCGAGCGGCAGAAGCGGCTGCTGCTCGACAACACGATGCGGTTCGCGCGCGGCCTGCCGGCCAACAACGCCATGCTGTGGGGCGCGCGCGGCATGGGCAAATCGTCGCTGGTCAAGGCCGCGCACGCCGCCGCCAACCAGGACACGCCGGGCATCCTGGCGCTGATAGAGATCCATCGGGAGGACATACGCACCCTGCCCGACCTGCTGAACCTGCTGCGCGGGCGGTCGCGCCGCTGCCTGATCCTGTGCGACGACCTGTCGTTCGAGCGTGAGGACGCCGACTACAAGGCGCTAAAATCCGTGCTGGACGGCGGCATCGAGGGCCGCCCGGCCAACGTGCTGTTCTACGCCACCAGCAACCGCCGCCATTTGATGCCGCGCGACATGATCGACAACGAGCGATCGACCGCGATCAACCCGGGTGAGGCGATCGAGGAAAAGGTCTCGCTTTCCGACCGCTTCGGCTTGTGGATCGGTTTCCACAACTGCGACCAGGACGCCTTTTTCGCCATGGTCGACGGCTACGCCGACCAGCTCGCTTTGCCGATTGGGCGCGACGCGCTGCACGCCCAGGCCATCGAGTGGTCAATCACCCGCGGCGCCCGGTCGGGCCGGGTCGCCTGGCAGTTCATCGAGGACCTGGCCGGACGCCTCGGCGTCGCCCGGCCCGATGAGGGATCAGCCGGCACCTAGGACGGCCACTCCGGCCATGTAGGGCACCAGCGCCGGCGGCACCTGGATCGAGCCATCCCCATGCTGATAGTTCTCCATCACCGCGATCAGGGCACGCCCGACCGCGGTGCCTGACCCGTTCAGCGTGTGCACGAACCCAGCCACCTTGCCGTCCGCGCCGCGCATCCGGGCGTTCATGCGCCGCGCCTGGAAGGCCCGCGTGTTCGAGCACGAGCTGATTTCCCGCCATGCCCCCTGGCCCGGCAACCAGACCTCCAGGTCGTAGGTCTTTGCCGCGCCGAACCCGGTGTCCCCCGCGCACAGCAGCACGCGGCGATACGGCAGGCCGAGCGCCTCCAGCACCGCTTCGGCACAGGCGGTCATTCGCTCGTGCTCCGCCCCGCTGTCGTCCGGGTGAGTGACGCTGACCAGCTCCACCTTGCGAAATTGGTGCTGGCGCAGCATACCGCGCGTGTCGCGCCCGGCCGAGCCGGCCTCGCTGCGGAAACACTCCGAAAGTGCCGTGACCCGCATCGGCAGGCGGTCGGCCGGCACGATCTCGTCCATTACCAGGCTGGTCAGCGGCATCTCGGAGGTCGAGATCAGCCAGCGGCCGTCAGTGGTGCGGAACATGTCCTCAGCAAATTTCGGCAGCTTGTCGGTGCCGTAGGCGGCGGCGTCGTTCACCAGCAACGGCACCTGCGTCTCGGTGTAGCCGTGCTGCGTCGTGTGCATGTCGAGCATGAACTGGCCCAGCGCCCGCTCCAGCCGGGCGAGGCCGCCACGCAGGATGGTGAAGCGGCTGCCGGACATGCGCGCGGCGCGCTCGAAGTCCATCAAGCCGAGCGCCTCGCCGAGCTCGAAGTGCTCTAGAAACTCAAAGTCGAATTGTCGGGGTTGGCCGATCTGCTTCATCACGATGTTGGCAGCCTCATCGGCGCCGTCCGGTACATCGGGGTCGAGTGCGTTGGGCAGCACCTCAAGCTCGTGCCGGATCGCGAGGTCGAGCGCGTTGGCGCGCTGCTCCAGCGCTGCCATCTCATCGCGGAGCGCCGTCGCCTCGGCCTCCATCGCCGTCGTATCGGCCTCGGTTCGGCGGCCCTGGCCGATTTGCTTGGCGAGCGCATTGCGCCGGGACTGCTTGTCCTGCACCGCGGTCAGCGCTGCGCGGCGCTCGCTGTCCACCTGCAGCACCCGCTCCGCCAATGGCGGCAGGCCGCGCCGGGCCATGGCAGCGTCAAAGCCGCCGGGATCACTGCGAAGGGCGCGGATGTCGTGCATCAGACGTCCACCGGCTTCGTCTCGACCCACCCAGCGGTGATGATCGAGATCTCGTAAAGCGCAATGAGCGGGATCGCGAGGCCGGTCTGGGTGATGACGTCCGGCGGGGTGATGATTGCCGCCACGATGAACATGCCGACATAGGCGTAGCGCCGGTATTTCTTCAGCCCGCGCGACGAGATGATGTTGACCTTCGCCAGCAGCGTAAGCAGCACCGGCAACTGGAACGCCAGGCCGAACGCGAAGATCAGCCGCATGACGAGGCCGAGGTACTCGCTGACCTTCGCTTCGAGCTGCACCGGCAGGCCGCCGCCACCGTCGGGCGATTCGAAGCTGAGAAAGAACGTCCAAGCGGCGGGAAACACAAAGTAGTAGGCGAGCGCCGCGCCGGCCAGGAACAGGATAGGCGTCGCGACCAGGAAGGGTAGAAACGCCTTCTTCTCGCTGCGATACAGGCCCGGCGCCACGAACAGCCAGACCTGCGACGCGACGACGGGAAACGAGACGAACGCCGCGCCGAAGAAGGCAACCTTGAGGTAGGTGAAGAACGCCTCATACAGCGCCGTGAAGATCAGCCGGCGGTTCTGCCCGGTCTTGGTGACCAGGATGTCGGCGAGCGGCTGGGCTAGGAACGAGTAGATGCCGCGGCTGAAATAGTAGCAGACGATGAAACAGATCAGGAAGGCGCCCATGGACCACAGCAGCCGGGTGCGCAGCTCGATCAGGTGATCGAGCAGCGGCATCGCCTTGTCGTTGATGGGGTCGTCGGTCGGCACGTCCTGCGAGGCCACGATACTGTCCTGGAGTTGGGCGGGCTAAGCGTGCGGCGCCGGGTGGGTCGCAGGCTCGTGCTGGGCGGGTGGCGCGCCCCTCGGGTCCATATAAGACGGCGGAGTCATTGGCGGCGGCTCCGCAACCGGCACGGCGGCGTCGCTCGGCGGGATGAACGCCGGCGCGGGCTCGGTTGGCTCTGGGGCTGCTATCACATGCTCTGCATGGGCCGGCACTGCAGTGTCGGCCGGGACCGCGGTGTCAAACGGGACTTCATTAACCACGGGCGTCACCGGCGGCGGGGCGGCGTTGAACGAGCTATCGCTCATGGTGCGGCGGATCGAGCCGTCGCCGTCCACGGCGCTTAGGATCTTGCCCTTGATGTCCATGCTGCGGATGTCGTTGATGTGGTCGCGCACCTCGTGCAGGTTCGCCTCGCGCACCATCTCGTCCACGTGGGTCTGGAACTCGGACGCCATGCGCCGGGCTTTCTTCACCATCTCGGCGACCGCCTTGATGGCGACCGGCATGTCCTTCGGCCCGATCGCGATGAGGGCGACCACACCGATCAATGCAATTTCAGACCAGGCTAGATCGAACATGGCAGGCTGCGTCCCTTCGGCGGTTGAGTAGCACGGGACCGGGAACTGGGAAACCGCATCACCGCGGGTCCGGCGCGTCCGATCCGCCCACGCCTTCTTCGCGCACCATGTCCTCACGCCGGGGCAGGTCGCCCAGGTGGCGCAGTCCGAACTGGGCCAGGAAGGCCGGCGTCGTGCCCCAGAGCGTCGGCCGGCCCGGCACCTCCTTGCGCCCCTTCGGCTCGATCAGCCCGGCTTCCAGCAGCGCGTCCATCGTGGCCTGGCCCAGGCTGGCGCCGCGGATCTCCTCGACGTCGGACCGGGTGGCGGGCTGATGATAGGCGATGGCGGCCAGCGTTTCCATCGCCGCCCGCGGCAGGCGGCGCGGCTGCGGCACCACCAAGGTCAGCTGCGGCGCCAAGTCGGGCGCGGTGCGAAACTGCCAGCCGCCTGCGACCTCGACTAGCTCGACCCCACGGTCGGCGTAGCGCGCCTGCACCGCCTGCAGGATGGGTTCGGCGTCGAGCGAGGGTGGCAGCATGCGGGCGATGGCCGCGGTCCCGACCGGCTCGGCGCTGGCGAACACCATCGCTTCAACCAGGCGCATCGCGGCGTCAAGCTCCGGGGTCATGCGCCGGCCCGAAGCAGGATGGGGCCGAACTGCCGATCCTGCCGGATGTCGGCCTGCCCGTTGCGCGCCAGCTCCAGACCCGCGAGCAGCGTGCTGGCGAGCGCCGCGCGGCGCTGAAGCGGCGCCGTGACCTGCGGCGGCAGGAAATAGCTCAGGCTGATCCAACCGGGACGGCTGCCCAGCATTACCTCGAGCCGGGCCATTGCGTCCTGCACGGTCCAGAGCGCCAGACGCTGCGGCCGGTAGCGCCGCCGCGCGCCGGCCCGGCGCAATGCGGACAGATAGCCACGCAGCAGCCCCGGCAAATCGGCCGAAAGCCGGGAGCGGTCGTATTCCCTCAGGCGCTCGGGCGCGCCGCGCTGGAACACGTCATGGCCGAGCTGCGGCCGCGCCACCAGCCAGGCGGCAGCGGTCCGCACAGCCTGCAGGTCCTGCAGACGGCTGGCGAGGACGTCGGCTGCGGGCTCTGCATCGCCAGTGTCGTCCGTCGGAGCTGGCAGCAGCAGGCGTGACTTGAGCCAGGTCAGCCACGCCGCCATCACCAGCCAATCCGCCGCGAGCTCCAGCCGGACTTGGCGCGCGCCCTCGACAATCGCCAGATATTGCTCCACGAGCGACAGGATCGAGATGCGGGCCAGGTCGACTTTCTGCCTGCGGGCGAGGTCGAGCAGCAGGTCCATCGGACCCTCGAAGCCGTCGAGCCGGAGCAGCAGGTCGTGCTCCGCATCGGGCCGGGGGGTGTCAGGCGTCATGAAATGCCAACCGATAGACGAGGTCGAACGCCCAGGGCAGGCCGGTGTTGAGCGCGCGGCCGACCGGATCGAAGTTGATGCCGAACTCGGCCAGCAGCCGCGGCAGCAGGAACACGAGCAGCAAGACGATCACGATGCCCGCACGCTCCAGCCGCGCCCAAGCGTCGGCGAGCCGCTCGGGCAGCAGGCCGACGACGATGCGGCCGCCGTCCAGCGGCGGGATGGGCAGCAGGTTGAACAGGCCGAGCACGAGGTTGGCCAGGATGAAGGTCTGCAGCATGGTGTCGACGACATCCCCGGCGGCATCCGGCAGCAGTGTCTCGCCGTGGATCAGCAGCGCCGCCAGCCAGGCCAGGAAGAAGTTGACCGCCGGCCCGGCCGCCGCCACCAGCATCATGCCACGGCGCGGATTTGCGAACCGCCATGCCGAGACCGGCACCGGCTTCGCCCAACCAAATAGAAACATGATCCGCCCGAGCGTGAGCAGTTGGCCCAGCATCAGCAGGCCGGGCAGCAGCAAGGTGCCGACCCGGTCGACGTGCCGCAGCGGATTGACCGATAGGCGACCCATGCGCTTTGCAGTGTCGTCGCCCAGCGCCAGGGCGGCGTAGCCATGCGCGGCCTCATGCAGGGTGATCGCGAAGATTACTGGGATCGCTGCAATGGCGATCTGCAGCAGGAACCCGGTCATACGAACGCCTGCGGGCCAAGCAGCGCGTTCCGTTCATCTGCCAGCGTAGCGCCGTCCAAGAATTGTCGGGCGGCAGCGGCCATGCCCCGTGCCGTGGCGAGCCGGGCCAAGGCCGCGTCGGTGATATCCGGGCAACTCTGCAGCACGTCGAGCGTGTCCGACAGCACGCCGCTGCAGTGCAGCGCTAGGTCGCAGCCAGCGGCCACGGCGCGGGCCGCACGCTCCCCAGGGCTGCCGGTCAGGGCATTCATCGCGAGATCGTCAGACACGAGCACTCCTTGAAAGCCGATCCGGCCCCGGATCGCCTGCCGGATCACGATCGCGGAGAGCGTGGCCGGGCAATCGGCGTCGAGCCCAGCATATAGGATGTGCGCCGTCATCATCCATGGCAGCCCCGCGCAGAGCGCAAACGGGCGCATGTCGTCGGTAAGGTCCTGGCCGGCTTCGACCCGCGGCAGGTCGAGGTGGCTGTCGACCGCGGCCCGGCCGTGGCCCGGCGCATGCTTCGCCACCGGCTGCACCCCGGACGCCAGCAACCCGTCCGCCATTGCGCGGCCCAGCCGGGCCACGACGCTGGGTTCAGTCGAATAAGCGCGGTCCCCGACAATCTGATGTGCGCCGGGAACCTGCAAGTCGAGCACCGGGGCGCATACCACGTCGAACCCGGCGTCCGCGCACTCCAAGCCGATCAGCGCTCCCGTCAGCCAGGTCGCCCGCTCACCAGCGAGTTGATCGTACTTAAACAGTTCGCCGAGCCTCGCCGCGGCAGGATGGGTGCGCCAGCAAGGCGGCCGCAACCGGGCCACCCGGCCGCCTTCCTGATCCACGGTGACCACGCCATGCACCGGCAGTACGTCGCGCACCGATTTGATAAGTACAGCCAGTTGCAGGGGATCCCGCACGTTGCGGGCGAACAGGATGACGCCGGCGGGCCGGTGCTGGCGAAGCAGCGCCGCCTCTTCGGTCCCAAGTGTCGGGCCAGCGAGGCCGACGATCGCGGCCCTCATGCCGAACCCGTCAGAAGTTGGCGATGGCGCAGGCCCCACCCTTTGACCGCACGCGGGCGCAGAAGCTGGTCGCCTCGGCGATGTCGGCAAAGCCGCCGGTGCGCACGCGCCAAACCGCGTGGCCGTCGCGATCTGCCCGCTGCAGGAGCGGCCGGCGGTCACCGAGCAGATCCGGCATACGCTTGCTGAGCCGCTGCCATTCCGACTGTGCGACTTGTTCGCTGTCCACCGCGGCCAGCTGCACGACCGGACCCGAGGCAGGCGGTGCGGCAGGGCGGATTGCCTGGGCCGGGATTGCCGGGCGCTGCACTGGAGCAGCAGGCGGCGGGCTGGCGGCCGTCGCCTCCGGCTGACCAGCGGCCGCCGGTGCCGCCGCCGGTATACGCGGCTGCGGCGGCATTTGCGCCCGCAGCGCTTGCGGCGCCGGGGTCTCCGCGGCAGGCGCCATCCCCTGGGTTCGAGCCCCTTGGCCGCCCATCACCTGGTCCTCGGCGCCGACGACCTGCAGCCCTCCGGCGTTCTCAGGCTTGACCCGGATTGGCCGGCTATCAGCCTCGATCACCGGAATGGAGGCGCTATGGCCGCCGATCAGTGCCCAGCTCGCCATTCCCGCCAGCAGCAACCCGCCTAATCCGGCCGCCGCGAACAGCAGGTATCTCGTGCCCTGGTCCATGCCAGGACGGCGCGCCCGGTATGACGAGCGCACCGGGCCAGAACCGCTCATGGCATTGGGAATGTGAATGTCATCCGGCACGGTTCAGCGCATCTCCTCGACAGGGTCCACCCCGAGCACCGCCAAGCCGGAGCGGACCACGATCGCCGTTGCAGCGACCAGGGCCAATCGGGCCATCGTCTCGGCGCGTCGGTCCGCTTGCAGGAACCTCAGTGCCGAGTCGTCACGACCGCGGTTCCATAGCATATGAAAGTCGCCCGCCAAGTCATAGAGAAAAAACGCAATCCGGTGCGGTTCCTGTGCAAAAGCCGCGCTTTCCACCGTGCGCGGCCAGGACGCCAGGCGGCGTATCAGCGCCAGCTCTGCGTCGTCCTGCAGGCTGTCCAGCGGCGCCGTGGCCAGTGCGGCCGGCTTGACGGCAGCCGCGCCATAGGTCTCGGCCGCGGCGCGCAGCACCGACCGGCAGCGGGCATGGGCGTATTGCACGTAGAATACCGGGTTCTCACGCGTCTGCGCCACCACGGCGTCAAGGTCGAAGTCCATCTGCGCGTCGGCCTTGCGGGTCAGCATGGTGAAGCGCACGGCGTCGCGGCCGACCTCGTCGATCAGATCCGCGAGGGTCACGTAGGTGCCGGCGCGCTTCGACATGCGCACCGGCTCGCCGCCGCGGATCACCCGCACGATCTGGCACAGCACGACCTCCAGCCGCGCCGGGCCATCGGCGGCGATGGCCCGCACCGCCGCCTTCATCCGCGACACGTAGCCGCCGTGGTCGGCGCCGAGGACGTCGATCAGCAGCTCGGCGCCGCGGGCGATCTTGTCGGCGTGGTAGGCGATGTCGTTGGCGAAATAGGTGTTGGAGCCGTCCGACTTGCGCAGCGGCCGGTCGACGTCGTCGCCGAAGTCCGTCGCGCGGAACAGCGTCTGCTCACGCGGCTCCCAGTCTTCCGGCGTCTTGCCCTTCGGCGGCTCCAGCACGCCCTCATAGATCAGGCCCTGCGCCCGAAGCTGGTCGATCACCCGGTCCGGCGCACCCGTCTCTAGCAGTGTGCGCTCGGAGGTGAACACGTCGGGCTGGACGCCCAGCTGCGCCAAATCCGCCCGGATCGACGCCATCATCGCGGCGACCGTGAAGGCGCGCACCCGGTCGAACCACAGCGCCGCGTCGACGATGGTGCCGCCGGGCCCGGCCAGCGCGTCGCCATGCTCCGCCCGCAGCGCCTCGCCGACTGGAATGAGATATTCGCCCCGGTATTGCAGGCCGCCGGGCACTGCGGCCGCGAACTCGTCCTCCAACAGCGAAGTGCCGACCGCCTGCAGGTATCGCCAATAGGCCGCCCAGGCCAGCGCCGCCACCTGTGCCCCAGCGTCGTTGATGTAATACTCCTTGGTCACCGCGAACCCGGCCTTTGCCAGCAGGTTCGCCAGCGCGTCGCCCACCACGGCGCCCCGGCAATGCCCGATGTGCATGGGACCCGTCGGATTGGCGGAAACATACTCGACGTTCACGCGCCGCGTTTGCCCCACGTCGCTCGCTCCGAACGCCTCGCCTTCACGCAAGATCGCCGGCAGCGTCGCGCGCAGGCTGTCGGGACGCAGATGCAGATTGACAAAACCCGGCCCGGCCGGCTCGGCGCGCAGCACGTCCGCGCCGTCCGCCAGCGCCGCCGCCAGAGCCTGCGCGATGCGGGCCGGCGGCTGGCGGGCGGCCTTTGCACTGACCATCGCCGCGTTGGTCGCCATGTCGCCATGCGCGGTCTCCCGCGCCGGGGACACCTCGACCCGGGCGGCCACGTCCGCCGGCAGGTCCGGCACGACCGCGTGCAGCGCGTCCACCACGGCGGTCCGCACGCGGGCGTATATGTTCTCTGGCACTGTGAATATCCTGCTAGCCGGTGATGAAGGGATCGGTCAGGCGGCGATGCTCGTCCAAGGCGAAGCGGTCCGTCATGCTGGCAATATAGTCCGCAACGGTGAGCGCCGCACGCGGGCCGTCCTTCTCGCCGGCTAGCGCCCGCCAGCCGTCCGGCAGCAGGCTCGTGTCCTCATGCAGCAGGGTGAACAGCGCCTCGGTCACCCGGCGGGACTTGTTGCTCATGCGGTTTACCCGCCAATGTCGATACATATGGGCAAACAGGAATTCCTTCACCGCGTGGTTCGCCTCCGCCATGGCCGGGCTGAACGCAATGACCGGTTTCTTGGCCCGGCGGATCGCGCCAGCATCCGCGGGATCGAGCGCCGCAATGCGCCGGCGGCTTTCTTCGGTAAGGTCGGTAACGAAGCTGTTGATCACCCGGCGGATCGTCTCGTGCTGCAGCCGCGGCGGCGGCACATCGAGGCTCGACCGGCGGGCCAGCGCCAGCGACGCGCCGACCACCGGCAAATGCGCCACGTCGTCCGGCCCGAACAGCCCGGCGCGCATGCCGTCATCCAGGTCGTGGCTGTGATAGGCGACGTCGTCGGCCATCGCCGCCACCTGCGCTTCGCCGCCGGCCTGGGTATGCAGGTCGAGCGGATGGCGCGCATTGTATTCAGCGATATAGGGCGGCGGATGGCGCAGCGGACCGTTGTGCTTGGCCAAGCCCTCCAGCGCCTCCCATGTGAGGTTCAGGCCGTCGAACGCGGCGTAGCGGCTCTCGAGCTTGGTCACGATGCGCAGGCTCTGGGCGTTGTGGTCGAAGCCGCCATAGGCCTTCATGCGGCTGTTCAGCCCGTCCTCCCCCGCATGTCCGAATGGCGGATGGCCCAGGTCATGCGCCAAAGCGAGCGCCTCGGTCAGGTCCTCGTCCAGCCGCAGCTCACGCGCGATCGAGCGGGCGATCTGTGCGACCTCAAGGCTGTGGGTCAGCCGGGTGCGGTAGTAGTCGCCCTCGTGATTAACGAAGACTTGAGTCTTGTACTGCAGCTTGCGGAAGGCAGAGCTGTGGATCACCCGGTCGCGGTCGCGCTGCCAGGGGCTGCGGCCAGGGCTCTCCGGCTCCGGATACAGGCGGCCGCGGGAGGTCTCGGGCCGGACGGCGTAGGGGGCGTGGGGCATGGGCCTGACTATACGAGGCTGCGGGCTTAACACCGATATCGGGACATCTTCAATGTGGGGCCGGGACACGCTATGTATTCGGCATGAACAGCATCAGCGAACTCGCCCGCTTTTCCGTGTCCGACCGCGCCGCTGAGCGTGTGGCGGAGATTGTGGCGGCGCAGGCCCGCCCGGCGGCATTGCGCGTGGCCGTGCTGGCCGGCGGCTGCAGCGGCTTCCAATACAAGTTCGAGCTGGACGAGACGGCCCAGCCGGACGACCTCGTCGTCGAGTCGCAGGGTGCCCGCGTGCTGGTGGATAGCGCCAGCATGGACCTGCTGGCCGGCTCGCAGCTCGACTACACTGACGAACTGATGGGCGCGCACTTTACGATACGCAACCCGAATGCGACGTCCGCGTGCGGCTGCGGCACCAGCTTTGCAGTTGATTAACGGCTGATTGAACTAGTCGCCTAGCGTCGTCCCGTGCGGATCGCGACCTGGAACGTCAATTCCGTCCGCATGCGCGAGCGTCTGGTGGCGGACTGGCTGGCGCGGGTGCAGCCCGACCTGCTGCTGCTGCAGGAGACGAAGTGCGAAGCGGCGCAGTTCCCGGCCGGTGCGTTCGAGGCGGTCGGTTATGCCGCCAGCGTCGTTGGCCAGAAATCGTATAACGGCGTGGCGATCCTATCCCGCATTCCCATCGAGGTGGTGCATCGTGCTTTGCCCGGGCTGCCGGAAGACGATGGGCAAGCCCGCTATGTCGAGATCAGGGTTCCCGACGCGGCCGGGCCGATCACCGTCGGCAACCTTTATTTGCCGAATGGCAATTCAGGCGGTGAGGCCGGGTATGCCTACAAGCTGCGCTGGATGGAGCTGCTGGCCGATCGTGCCCGCGCGCTGTTGGATGCGGACCAGCCGGTGCTGTTCGCCGGCGACTACAATGTTTGCCCAACCGACGAGGATTTCGCCCCCGGCACGCTGTCCACAACCGATGCGCTGGTTCGGCCGGAAACGCGCGCCCGGTTCCGCGCGATGCAGTGGCTCGGCCTCACGGACGCAATCCGCGCCGTGCAGCCGTCTGGACCCGTCTATACGTTTTGGGACTACCAGGCCGGTGCCTGGCCGCGCGACCAGGGATTGCGCATCGACCACACGCTGCTGTCGCCGGACCTGGCGGAGCGGCTGGTCTCGGCCGTGCCCGATCGTGCCGAGCGTGGCCAAACGCAGCCGTCGGATCACGTCCCAGTCGTCGTGGAACTCGCCTCAGCTCAAGGGTTTGCCTGAACCCTAGAGCTTGATCGTGACCACCACGCAGCCATGCGGGACGGAGCGGTCGATGACTACGGCTTGCGACGGATCGCCTTTGGCGAGCGCCAAAACCAACCGCATGCCCAGACTTTCCGTTCGGCGAATGTTGAAGTCCGGCGGAAAACCCGGCCCCTCGTCCTCCACCCGGACCTGCAATCCCTGCGGCACCGGGTTGAGGCTGACCAGCACGCGGCCGGCGCCATACTTTAGGGCATTCGTCACCAACTCGGACGTGATGAGGCCCAAGGGCGTAATCTGGTCGGCCGGCAACGGCAGCGGCTCGGCTTGCACGGTGATGCACCGCTCCGCCCCCGGGTCCGACAGCATGGACTGCATGTCGCCAAGCAGCCCCCGCAGGTAGGCGGCGGCGTCGGTCTGCGTCACCGATCCGCTGTCGTAGAGACGCTGATGCACGGCGGTGATCGTCATAATCCGCCGAGCCGCCTTTTCCAGCTCGGCCCTGATGTCGTCACTTGCGTTGCGCGCTTGAAGGTTCAGCAACGTCCGGACCAACTGCAGGCTGTTCTTCACCCGGTGATGCACCTCCTGCATCAGCAGATCCTTTTCGCGCAGCAGCTCGTCCTTGGCCTGCTCCGTCTCCTGCCGGGCAAGTGCCGCGGTGAGCACATTGGCCAATGCCTGCAGGAACGAGATGTCGGCGGTGACGAACTCGCCCCGGAGCGTACCGTCCACCTCCAGCACGCCAAAGGGCTCGGAGCCGCCGACAGCCACGTTGATCGCGCTGTGGACACCGTGGTCGACCAGCAAGCTAGGCGTGTGAAAACGCTTCTCGTCGACCAGGTTGTTGGACAGCACGGGTTCCCCGGTGTGCAGGGCGTAGCCTGCCGGGCTGCCCAGGCCGCCGTCGAGCGTCGCATGGCCGACCACCCCGGGGTGCCAGCCGATCCCGGCGACCACCAGAAGGTCGCCGGATGCAGGTTGGACGCGCAACACCTTGGCAAACTCGGTTCGCAGCCCGGTCGACGCGACGCGGCATGCCTCGGCCAGCACCGCCTCCAGGCTCGCCGGCCCCAGCGCGAATACGCCGAAGTCGGCCACCATCTCCTGTTGCATCAACCGCATGACCAACTCGTTGGGATGCAGATCGCGGACACTCACGGCCGGGCTGGGCATGCAAACCCCCTAAGTCGCGCGAGGTTGACGAGAGCCGGGAGTTACCATCTGCGCAAAACCGTTGAAAGTTTAAAATTCTGGAGCGCAGGGTTTGGACGGGTGGTGGAGGGGGTTGGATTCGAACCAACGTAGCCGTTACAGCAGCGGATTTACAGTCCGCCCCCTTTAGCCACTCGGGCACCCCTCCGCCGGGTCGTGGTCGAGCCGCGGGACCGGCGGGGTAGCGCCGAACCGGCATGGATGTCAACCAGCGGCGGCGGCCACACGGCGCAAAACACCATGCACCACGCCACTCGCCCATGCAGTCTGGCTGTTATTCGTCGCCGCTCGCCTGTATAGGGCTGGGATGCGCAGCAAGAATCCCGATCGGCCCAGCGGCTCCTCGAAGCCGGGCAGCTCGAAGCCGGGCAGCGGCACGCCCTCAAGCCGCGGCGGAACGGACCGGCCAGCCGGTTCCAAGTCGTTTGGCGCCAAGCCATTTGGCGCCAAACGCGGCGGAAGCGGGTTCGCCCGTCCTGGCGCCATGCGGGATACCGAAGCTGGCGCCGGGCCGCGACCGCCGCGTGAGCCGGCCCGTGGCCAAGCTCCTACGCGGAACGCTCCGCCGGATCGTTCGTCCGGCCCTCGCCCGAGCCGCGCCCCGGACGCCGAAGCCCGAGCTGCAGCCGCGGCTGCTCGGACACCGCGCCTGGGCCAGCCTCGTCCGCCGCGCCCCGATCCAGTCGTGCGCGAAAGCAGTGAGGTTCGGAGCACCACATTGCGCGCGCCCACGCTTGCGGCCCGGTCTCCTGCGCCAGCGCCGCAAGTCTCCCGCGCTACGCATGGTCCGGCGGCGCCTCGCGGCAGCGTGTGGCTGCATGGCCTGCATCCCGTCGCCGCCGCGCTGGCCAACCCCAGCCGACGGCTCAAACGCCTGCTGCTGACCGAAGAAGCGGAGGCCACGCTCGCATCCCGCCTTCCGCAACCCTGGCCGCTGGCGGCGGAGCGGGTCGATCGCGCCAAGCTGGACCATCTGCTCGGGCGGGATACGGTTCATCAGGGCGCCGGGCTGCTGGCTGATCTGCTGGCGCCGCCGGTGCTCTCGGCCGTGCTGGAGCGTCCAGGTCCGGTTCTCGTGCTCGATCAAGTCGTCGACCCGCGCAACATTGGCGCTGTGCTGCGCAGCGCTGCGGCATTTGGCGCGGTCTGCGTGATCACCCAGGATCGCAACGCGCCGGAGGAGACGGGTGTGTTGGCCAAAGCCGCATCGGGGGCGCTCGAGCAGGTTCCGCTCATACGCGCGGTGAACCTCGCCCGTACTTTAGCCGCTTTGAAGGCGGCTGGGTTCTGGGTCGTCGGGCTGGACAGCGGCGGCGCGCCGTTGCGGGGAGCGCCCTTGAGGGAACGCCGCGTCGCGCTCGTTTTGGGCGCAGAGGGCGCCGGCCTGCGCCGCTTGACCCGGGAAACCTGCGACGAGGTCGCGGGCCTGGCTATGCCGGGTTTGATGGAAAGCCTGAACGTGTCGGCGGCTGCGACCGTAGCGCTTTATGAACTGACCCGGGCGCCATGACGCCTCCGACGTTCGATGCCGACCGTGCGGCCCAGGCGCTGATTGTCAGCCGGCGGGACCGGCGTGTGCTGAACTCGCTCCCACCCGATACCGCGCCGCGCGACTTGGCGGACGGGATTGCGGCGCAACTCGCCGTCGCACGCCTTTCCGGTGTGCAGCATCCGGCCGGTTTCAAGATAGGCGCCACCGCACGCCGGATGCAGGACTACCTGGGAATGCCCGGCCCGGCGGCTGGTTTCATGGCGGAGACCGGGCTGCACGGCAGCGACAGCACGCTCAGCATCCGTCCATTCCTGCATGCTGGCGTTGAGTGCGAGCTTGCGGTCGTGCTGGCCCACGACCTCGCCCAAGGCCCGTGCAGCCTTGCACAGGCTGCCGCGGCGGTCGGTGAGCTGATGGCAGGCATCGAGATCGTCGAGAACCGCTACGGCCCGCTCGACGTGCTCGGCACACCCACGCTGGTAGCCGACCAGGTATTTCACGCGGCGGCTATCTTGGGAACACCGTACCCTGGATGGCGCGATCTCGATTTATGCGCCCTCGCTGGAAGTCTGCACGTCGATGGCGAGCAGCGTGGCGCGGGCTGCGGCGGCGACCTGCTTGGGAACCCGATGGCTGCGTTGGCCTGGCTCGCGGCGTCCGATGAGGCGGCGGCGTTCGGCGGGTTGCGCGCCGGGCAGGTCATCATGCTCGGGAGCGTCACGCCGCCGATCTGGCTCGATGGGCCAGCGAGGGTAGAAGTCCGCTTTCCGCCATTGCCGGCTGTCATATTACATCTCGTTTGAGTCCGTAGCGGTTGCTTAACCATATTCGCCGAGAATGCGGCGTGACCGCATGATTTGCGGCGTCACTCAACACTGAGACGGCCATATGGGACTGCCACCATGCTGATCACTCATGCTCGCAGCCGCCGAGTTCGATGGAACGTGTTGCCGGATGATCTGCAACTCGAGCTGGCAAGGCAGGCGCTGCTTCGCTCTGCCGAAACCCTTGCAGGCCAAGCTGAATGCCTCGCATCCCAAATGGAGGAGGGGACGCTCACCGACCAAGGCGGGCCAGAAGCGCTCCGGCTCTTTGCCGCCGTCGTTCGCGTCACGACCCAAAAGCAGCCTAGCGGCCGTCACTAATTCAACCAGTGGTGCCGGGTGCAGGGATCGAACCCGCGACCCCCTGATTACAAATCAGGTGCTCTACCATCTGAGCTAACCCGGCGCTGCGCGGTGGTGTAGCAAGCGGCGGATGGCATGCCAACACGCAGCCTTGGACCGGCTGGACGACCGCGCCTGATCACAGGCCGTCACGCAGACAGGGCGACGGTCCGCGAAAAACTACGCCGCCGGCGCTGCAGCATGGCCCATGCCAGCTTGGTCCCAAGAACCGACAGCCGCCCGCGTGGCGGCAAGCCGACCGATTTCAGGATCATCCCGATGCTGCGCTCGATATGGCGTATGCGATAGAAGCCCATCGCCTGACCCATATAGGCCGATATGCAGCGCTGATGCCCATACACCACGCTTTCGGGCTCGTTGCCGCAATGGAATGCGTAGGCGAGTTCGTCGTCCTCGCTCTCGGTGATCCGCCCGGCGGCTATCCGCAGCCGCTTCAGCAGTCCAAGGTTTTCCCGGGCGAGATAGCGCCGCATGTGGTCGTAGAACAGCTTGAAATGACGGTATTCGTCGGCAGCGATCAGCTTGCAGACCTGTCGCAGCACCGGCTCGTCGGCCGCGTCGGCAAGTGCCGTGTAGTAGCCGCTTGTCCCCGTTTCCACCATGCAGCGCGCTATCAGCTCCCCAGTCCGCGATCCGCGGACCGATGCATCAGCGTCGAGCGGCAGCTTATAGCCGGCACGATACCGGGCGAACGCCGCCTCGAAATCCCAGCCGGGATCGGCAAGCATCGCCCATTTGCCAAGGGCATCGCCATGCTGCACCTCCTCGATCGCCCAGTTGTCGGTGGCGCCGCGAAAGTCCGGATCATCGCGGAATACGCGTCTGAGATAGACTGCGTAGTCCATGCCATTCCGCTCGACCATCGCTGCGGCTTTGACCAGCGGAATGACTGCGGGATCGACCAGCGCCGGATCGAATAGGCCCCAAGCAACGTCCTCGATGCGCCAGTGCTTCATCCAGAAAATCGTCTTTATACGGTTCAAGCAGCAGCATAGGCGCCCGGTCCGCACTCCTGAACAGGAGGCGCGGCGCTAAAGTTATGGACCTGCCGATACCGCAGGCACAGTGTTGCAAACGGGTTACTAAGCTACGCGGCCTCGGCGGCGGCCACCATGGCCCGGGCGGCCTGCTGACGTCCCATGGCCGCGTCCAGCGCGGGGATATTGGTCTTGTCGGCAGCGGCATAAACGGCGTCGGCATACGCCAATCGTGCATCAGCAGCTCGGCGGGACACCTCGGACACCGGGATAGCCTCATCGGCGAGCACGGTGCAGCGCTCCGGCGTAATCTCGGCGAAGCCGCCGCTGACATACAGCCGGCTCGTCGGGCGTCCGCCTTCGTGCAGGGTGATCGTGCCACCCTGCAGCAGCACGATCATCGGCGCGTGACCCGGCATGACACCCATCTCACCCTCGGCCGCCGGGATCACGGCCATGTCCACCGGCTGCGACAGCAGCAGGCGGTCGGGACTGACGATCTCCAGCAGCGTCGTCGCCATTAGGCGGCGACCTTCATGCCTTCGGCCTTCTTCACGGCGTCCTCGATCGTGCCGACCATGTAGAACGCGGCCTCGGGCAGGTGATCGTATTCGCCGTCGATGATCGCCTTAAAGCTGCGTACCGTGTCGGCAATCGGCACGAAAATACCGGGGCTGCCGGTGAACACCTCGGCGACGTGGAACGGCTGCGACAGGAACCGCTCGATGCGCCGGGCGCGGGCGACGACCAGCTTGTCGTCCTCACTCAGCTCATCCATGCCAAGAATGGCGATGATGTCCTGCAGGCTTTTGTAGGTCTGCAGCACGCGCTGCACCTCGCGGGCGACCTCGTAGTGTTCCTGGCCGACGATGCGCGGATCGAGGCTTCGCGAGGTGGAGTCGAGCGGGTCGACGGCGGGGTAGATGCCCTTTTCGGAGATGGCGCGGTTCAGCACCGTCGTCGCGTCCAAGTGGGCGAAGCTTGTGGCCGGCGCCGGGTCGGTGAGGTCGTCCGCCGGCACATAGATTGCCTGCACCGAGGTGATCGAACCCTTGTTGGTGCTGGTGATGCGTTCCTGCAGCGCGCCCATGTCGGTCGCGAGAGTCGGCTGGTAGCCCACCGCCGACGGGATGCGGCCTAGCAGTGCCGAAACCTCGGCGCCTGCTTGCGTAAAGCGGAAGATGTTGTCCACGAAGAACAGCACATCCTGGCCTTCCTCGTCGCGGAAGTACTCGGCGAGCGAAAGGCCCGACAGCGCCACTCGTGCACGCGCGCCCGGCGGCTCGTTCATCTGACCATAGACCAGGGCCACCTTGCTGCCCTCCGTCGTGTTCTCGCCGAGCTTGATGACGCCGGCGTCGATCATCTCGTGATACAGGTCGTTGCCCTCGCGGGTGCGCTCGCCGACGCCGGCGAAGACCGACACGCCGCCATGCGCCTTGGCGATGTTGTTGATCAGCTCCTGAATCAGCACCGTCTTGCCGACGCCGGCGCCGCCGAACAGGCCGATCTTGCCGCCCTTCGCATAGGGCGCCAGCAGGTCCACGACCTTGATCCCGGTCACCAGGATTTCCGCACTCGTCGACTGGTCCTCGAACGATGGGGCGCTGCGATGGATCGGGTAGCGCATCTTGGCGTTCACTGGGCCACGGTCGTCGATCGGCTCGCCGATGACGTTCAGGATGCGGCCCAGCGTTTCAGGCCCAACTGGCATGCTGATCGGCGCGCCGGTGTCGATCACCTCGCTGCCGCGCACCATACCATCGGTGCTGTCCATGGCGATGCACCGAACGGTCTTCTCGCCCAGCTCCAGCGCGACCTCGAGCACCAGCGTAGCGTCGCCGTTCTTAGCATTCAGCGCGTTCTGGATGAAGGGCAGCTCGCCTTCGAACTGCACGTCCACGACGGCGCCGAGCACCTGCGTCACGCTGCCAACGTTATTCTTCGCCATTACTGTTTTTCCTTCCCGACCATTCCTAAATCGCTTCTGCGCCTGAGATGATCTCGATCAGTTCCCTGGTGATGTTCGCCTGACGCGTACGGTTATAGTTGAGCGTCAGCCGATTGATCATATCGCCGGCGTTGCGGGTCGCGTTGTCCATCGCCGACATGCGCGCGCCCTGCTCACCGGCCGCGCTCTCGATCAAGGCGCGGAACAGCTGGATCGCCATGTTGCGGGGCAGCAGGGCCGCGAGGATCGCCTCCTCGTCGGGCTCAAACTCGTATTGTGCCTGCGGCCCCGTAGTCACCTCCGCCTTGACCTCCGGCAGAGCTAGCGGAACCAGCCGCGCCTCGGTAGGAACCTGGCTGATGACGGACAGGAAGCGGTTGTAGATGACCGTGCAAACGTCGAACTCGCCGGCCGCCAGCATCGCCGTGATCCGCGCCGCGACCTCATCCACATCGGAGAACTCGACGCGCTTCTTGCCGGCGAAGCTGTATTCGCCAACCAGCCGGCTCGCATACTCGCGACGCAGATAATCGCGGCCCTTACGGCCCACCGTGATCACCTTGACGGTCTTGCCCTCGCTCTCCAAACGCTGGATCGCAGTGCGGGAAGCACGGCCGACGTTGGTGTTGAACGCGCCCGCCAAACCACGGTCCGCAGTCACGACGATCAGCAGCTGGACCTGATCGCGGCCGGTGCCGACCAACATCTTTGGCGCCGTCGGCGATCCCGCGGCGCTCGCTGCCAAGGCCGCCAGCATGCGCTGCATCCGCTCGGAATACGGCCGCGCCGCCTCTGCCTGCGTTTGCGCGCGCTTTAGCTTGCTCGCCGCGACCATCTTCATGGCGGAGGTGATCTTACGGGTGGACCTGACGCTGTTGATGCGCGCCCGGAGCGCCTTGAGGCTCGCCATCAGGCAAAGTTCTTGGCGAAACCGTCCATGAAGGACACCAAGGTCTTCTCCACGTCCGGCTTCATCTCGCGGCTGTCGCGGATGCTGTTCAGCACGGTGGGCTCACGGGTCTTCAGCTCCGAGATCATGCGGCGTTCGAACTCGCCGACCTTGCCCACCGGGATGCCGTCCAAATAGCCCTTCGTGCCCGAGTAAAGGCTAATGACCTGCTCCTCGATCGGCATCGGGCTGAACTGCGGCTGCTTCAGCAGCTCGGTCAGCCGGGCGCCGCGGGCCAACAGCCTCTGGGTGGACGCGTCGAGGTCGCTGGCGAACTGGGCGAACGCCGCCATCTCGCGATACTGCGCAAGCTCGAGCTTGATCGAGCCAGCGACTTTCTTCATCGCCTTGATCTGCGCCGAAGACCCGACGCGGGACACCGACAAGCCGACGTTCACGGCCGGACGGATGCCGCGGAAGAACAGCTCGGTCTCAAGGAAGATCTGGCCGTCGGTGATCGAGATCACGTTGGTCGGGATATAGGCCGACACGTCGCCAGCCTGCGTCTCGATGACCGGCAACGCCGTCAAGCTGCCGGCCCCGTTCGCGTCCGACATCTTCGCCGCCCGCTCCAGCAAGCGGCTGTGCAGATAGAACACGTCGCCTGGATAGGCCTCGCGGCCCGGCGGCCGGCGCAGCAGCAGCGACATCTGGCGATACGCCACGGCCTGCTTCGACAGGTCGTCGTAGCAGATCATCGCGTGCATACCGTTGTCGCGGAAGTACTCGCCCATCGTGCAGCCGGTATAGGGCGCCAGGAATTGCATGGGCGCCGGGTCGCTGGCGGTCGCGGCAACGACGATGGAGTATTCCATCGCGCCATTCTCTTCGAGCGTGCGCACGAGTTGTGCCACCGTCGACCGCTTCTGGCCGATTGCGACATAGATGCAATATAGCTTGGCGCCTTCCTCCGTGTCGGCGTTGACGCCCTTCTGGTTGATGATCGTGTCGATGATCACCGCCGTCTTGCCGGTCTGGCGGTCGCCGATCACCAGCTCCCGCTGACCGCGGCCGATGGGGATCAGCGCGTCAATCGCCTTGAGCCCGGTCTGCATCGGCTCGTGCACCGACTTGCGCGGGATGATGCCGGGCGCCTTCACCTCGACCCGGCTGCGCGTCACATCTGCGAGCGGCCCCTTGCCGTCGATTGGGTTGCCGAGACCGTCGACCACGCGCCCCAGCAGGCCACGCCCCACCGGCACGTCCACGATGTCCCGCGTGCGGGTGACCGTGTCGCCCTCGCGGATGCGGCTGTCGTCGCCGAACACCACGACGCCGACGTTGTCGGTTTCGAGGTTCAGCGCCATGCCCTTGATACCGGCCGACGGGAACTCCACGAGTTCGCCAGCCATCACGTTCTGCAGGCCGAAGACACGGGCGATGCCGTCGCCGACCGACAGCACTTGGCCGGTCTCGGCGACGTTCTGCTCGGTGTCGAACGCGGCGATCTGCTTCTTAAGGATCTCCGAAATTTCGGCGGGACGGATTTCCATCTTAGGCGGCACCCTTCATGGCATACTGCAGTCGCTGCAGGCGGGATTTCAAACTGGTGTCATACAAACGCGCGCCGACCCGGACCACGAGGCCGCCCAGCAGGCTGGGATCGACGCGATCCTCAATGTTCACAGTGCCGTAGCCGGCTTCGATCATGCGGGCGCGCAACTGCTCGCGCTGCACGTCGGTCAGCGGATGGGCGCTGGCGACCTGTGCTACGACCACGCCGCGCTTGCTGGCCACCAAGGCCGCGAATGAGGCGACGATGCCGCGCAATGCGTTGAGTCGGCGGTTGTTGGCGACGACACCGACAAAGTCTTGGATCAGCTTGCCGAAGCCCTGCTCCGCCAGCACCGCAGTGGCGGCCGTGCGGGCCTGCGTCACGTCGATCAATGGGCTTTCGAGCAGCCGGCGAAACGGGGCGCTCTGATCGATCAGCCGGCCCAGTGCGTCCATCTCGCTAACGGTCGCATCGAGTGCACAGGTATCCTCGGCCTGCGCGTAAAGCGCCGCCGCGTAACGGCCGGCAAGGGTGCCGCCGGAGGAGTTGGAACCAGAAGCCACGCGTCCACTCTCGTATGGGTTATCGGGAATATTCCCTGTCAAGCGGGCGTTTACCATGGGGTCCCGTACGCTGCAACGGGCACACGGCGCTTTAAGGCCCCCTTCAATGGCCCCGCTTCAAAGGAACGAGACGGGATCGACGTCCACGTCGACGCGCGCGGTGCCCGGCACACGCACCTGGTCCAGCCAGGCCCGCAGCAGCGGCTGCACCGCGATGTCCCGCCGGGCTTTCAGCAGCAAGCGGCGCCGGTGCCGTCCGCGCAGAATCGCCAGCGGCGCCGGCGCCGGCCCCAGCACCAGCACGCCGTCCTCGCGCGGCGCGGTGTGGCCGAGGTCTCGTGCCACCTCGTCCGCCACCTGGGCCGTGTCGGCGCTGACGATCAGGGCGGCCAGGCGGCCATAGGGCGGCCAGTGGCCGGGCTTACGGCCCTCCGCTTCCGCCGTCATGAACGCCTGCAGGTTGCCGCCAACCAGCGCCTGCATCACCGGATGGTCGGGGCTGAAGGTTTGTAACAATACCCGGCCCGGCGCCTCCGCCCTTCCGGCGCGCCCGGCGACCTGGTGCAATAGCTGCACCGTCCGCTCCGCCGCGCGCAGGTCGCCGCCGGCCAGGCCGAGGTCGGCGTCCACCACGCCTACGAGGGTTAGATGCGGGAAATGCCAGCCCTTGGCGACGATCTGGGTGCCGATGATCAGGTCCACCTCGCGCCGCTCGATCGCGTGCGCGGCCTCGGCGGCGGCGTGCGGCCCCGGCAGCGTGTCGCTGGCCATCACCAGGCGGCGTGCCTCGGGGAACACCGCCGCGACCTCCTCGGTGATGCGCTCCACGCCGGGGCCGATGGGAACCAGGCTGTTCTCGGCGGAGCAGTGCGGGCAGATGGGCGGAATCGGCTCGGTGTGCGCGCAGTGATGGCAGGTCAGCACCCGCCGCGCCCGGTGCTCCACCAGCCACGCCGTGCAGTTCGGACAGTTCATGCGGTGGCCGCAAGCCCGGCACAGCGTCAGCGGCGCGTAACCCCGCCGGTTCAGAAACAGCATGGCCTGCTCGCCGCGCGCCAGCGTTTCCTGCACCGCTTCGACCAAGGGCGGCGATAAGAAACGGCCGCGGTCCGGCGAAGCGATGCGAAGGTCGATGGCCGCGACCTCCGGCAGCGAGGCGCCGCCATGCCGCTTATCGAGCGTCATGCGGCGATAGCGTCCGGCCTCGACGTTCGCCAGCGTTTCGAGGCTGGGCGTCGCCGACACCAGGACGGCGGGCGCCTCCGCCAAGCGCGCCCGAACGACGGCCATGTCACGGGCGTGATAAACGACCCCGTCCTCCTGCTTGAACGCGGTCTCGTGCTCCTCATCCACAATAATCAGGCCGAGATCGGGGAATGGCAGGAACAGCGCCGACCGTGCCCCGACGACGACGGGGGCCGCGCCGTCCGCCACTGCCCGCCAGGTCAGCCGGCGGGTGCGGGAGGCGAGGTCCGAGTGCCAAACCGCCGGCGCGACGCCGAAGCGGACGGCGAAACGCTCCAGCCATTGCGAGGACAGCGCAATCTCAGGCAGCAGCACCAGCGCCTGGCGGTCCTGTGCCATGCACTCCGCTACGGCTTCCAGATAAACCTCGGTTTTGCCGGACCCGGTGACGCCGTCCAGCAATGTGACGCTGAAGCGGCGGCTGGCGACCAAACCACGCAGCGTTTCGCTGGCCGCCGCCTGCGCGCCGGATAGAACCGGGCCAGGATGGGCAGAGTCGGGCATGGCAAATGGCGGGCGCGCCGGCAAAGCCACGGGAAGCAGCAGGCCGGCCTGCGCCATGCCGCGCACCACGCCGGCGCTGACCCCGGCGCCGCGGGCGATGGCCGATGTGGTCTGCGGCGCACCGTCGGTCAGCAGCGCCGACACGCGGGCCCTCGCCTCGGTCAGCGGCTTGGCGGGCGGTGGCTCGCCGGGTTCTCCCGCCAGGCGCCATCCAGCCGCGGGCGTCTCGGGCTGCAGCGCGTTCACCCGCAGCGCCATCGCCAGCACCTCGCCGGGAGTCGCGAGTGTATAGCCCGCGACCCAATCGATGAAACGGCGCAGTGCCGGCGGGATCGGCGCGGTGTCCAGCACCGCGGTGACAGGCTTCAGCTTGGCGTCGGCAACGGACGGCCCGGCCGGCGCGTCCCACACGACGCCGACCTCTTCCCGGCGGTTGAGTGGGACCAGCACGATGTCGCCGGGCTGAGGATCGATCTCGTCGGGAACGGCGTAATCGAAGGTGCCTTGGAACGGTCTTGGCAGAAGTACGGCAATTCGCTTCCTGGCGACTGCAACCGGGAGTAGGGTTGCCAAGCCCAGGTCCAAGCCGTCATTCTCGATTGTGCGTTGGCCTGCGCGCATACGCCCAGGCTTCGCGGCGGTAACTGCACGATGATGACTGCGCAATGGTGACCGATCCCGATCGGCTGATGAACGGAGAGTGAACACATTGCGAGATGAGGCACCACCCACCGGAATGCAACCAGGACCGCAGACGGCTGGCGATTCGGATGCAGGCGGGATAGCGGAATTCCTGCGGGCGAATCCTGGCTGGCTGGCCGCGCATCCCGAGCTATATGCCGTGCTCGAGCCGCCGACCCGTGTGCATGGGGACCGGCTGGCCGACCATATGGCTGCAATGCTGGATCGCGCCCGCGCGGGAGCGGCGGCGCTGGCGCAAGTGACGGGCGAGCGCCGCGCGGCCGATGGTTTCGCCGAGCGAGTGCAGGATGCCGTGCTCGCGATGATGGGCGCGCGCGACCTGCCGTGGTGCCTGCAGCACGACCTGCCGGGCTTGCTGCGGCTGGACAGCGTCCGGCTCTGCGCAGAAGCTGGGCAGCATGGCGTGGCGCCAGCGATTCCCGGCTCGGTCCGGGTGCCGCCGGGTACGGTGGCAGCAACGCTTGGGCGCCGCCGCGCCCTGGTGCGGGATGCCGTCCGTACGCCGTTGCTGCATGGCGAGGCCGCTGCCCTGGCTGGACGCGAGGCTTTGGTGCGCGTTCCGTTGCCGGCCTCCCCTGCCCTGCTGGCGCTCGCGTGCCGGGACGGGCGGGCGCTGGCGGGCGCCGCCACCCCGGTGCTGGCGTTCCTCGGCCAGGCGATCGCGGTGGCGCTGGCTCGCGAATGACGGCGCCGGAACGTGCCGCAGAGGCTGTCGCGGCGTTCCTCGAATGGATGGCGCGAACCCGCCACACTTCGCCGCTTACGGTCGAGGCCTATGGCCGCGACCTCCGCGCCTTCCTGGCCTTCTTGGCGGATCACCTCGGGGTGGAGCCTTGGCTCGCCGACCTCGGGGCGCTGACCCAGGCCGACCTGCGAGCTTGGCTGGCGCACGAGGCCGGGCTGGGCCCGGTGAACGCGACGCGGGCACGGCGTCCATTGTCGAACGCGACGCGGGCATGGCGTCCATTGTCGAATGCGACGCGGGCGCGTCATCTCTCCGCGGTCCGCAGCCTGTATCGCTTCCTGGCCCGGCACCGCGGCGTGTCCAACCCCGCGCCGGGCCTGCTCGGCACGCCCCGCGCCCGGCCTTCAATTCCTCGTGCGCTCACGTCGTCACAGGCGCTGGCCATCACGGCCGAGGTCGGCGAAGTGTCGGATACGGCGCTGGTCCAGGCCCGCGACACCGCGCTGTTTACCCTGCTGTATGGCGCCGGCCTGCGCATCAACGAGGCGCTGACGCTTGATGTCGGCGGCGTTCGGACCGAAGCGGATACGCTGCTCGTGCACGGCAAAGGAGGAAAGGAACGGCTGGTGCCGCTGCTGCCGGCGGTGCGTCAGGCGTTGGCCGTCTGGCTGCGCCTGCATCCGGACCGGCAGCCGGGTTCGCCGCTGTTCGTGGGCCTGAAAGGCGGCCGGCTTACCGCACGGGTGGCGCAGCGCTGCTTGGCGAGCTTCCGGGCCATGGCTGGCCTGCCGGCCCATGCCACGCCGCACGCACTGCGCCACAGCTTCGCGACCCACCTGCTGGCTGGCGGCGCCGACCTACGCTCGATCCAGGAATTGCTGGGCCACGCCAGCCTGTCGACCACGCAGCGCTACACCAGCGTCGACCTGGTCCAGCTTCAGGCCATCTGGCACCGCACCCATCCGCGTGCGCAGGATTGATGTCCAGGCGCGCCAGTCGGCCGGTGGCGAGAAAAACGAGTAGGGCTTAGGCGGCCGCAACTGGCGAGCAGAGCTCCACTAGGCAACCATTCAGGTCGCGCACGTATCCGACGCGCTGTCCCCAAGGTTTCTCAGTTACAGCTTTTTCTGGCGTTGCCCCTCCAGCGACCGCATGGGCGAAGGCCCCGTCGGGATCATCGGATACGAGGCAGAGTTCGAACCCAGGCGCGAGGTCACTGAGCGCGTTCGGCCGTATGCGCAAACCGTTCAGCTCTGCCATGGCATTTGCGGCGAAGCTCAGCGTCGTCTCGCCAGTCTCCATCTCCGCAAACATCCCGCTCTCATGGACGAAGCGGCGGCGAAGCTTAAATGCAGCCTCATAGAACGTGACGGTTACGGCGACGTCCGCTACGTAGATCAATGTCCAGCCGAGCTTCATTCGAAATCTCCTGCCGTGCATAATCAAGCTATGCCCGGCAAGGATACAGGACCTGCCTAATTAATCACCAAACAAATACGCCCACAAGCAGATCGTTCAGCCGCGTGCGATAAGTGCCCGCATCGTGGCGACGACGTTGGGCAGGCCGTCCATGATTGCCTGCCCGATCAGGAAATGGCCGATGTTCAATTCCTCGACCTGCGGCAGGGCCGCGACCGGCTTGACATTGGCGTAGGTCAGGCCGTGCCCGGCATGGCACTCCAGCCCGATCTCCGCCATCAGCGCAGCCGCCTCGCGCAGCCGCCCCAGTTCGCCCACGCGGCCTTCGGCATAGGCGCCAGTGTGCAACTCGACGACGTGCGCGCCCAAGACCTGCGCCGCGCGCAGCTGCACGGCGTCGGGATCGAGGAACAGCGACACGCGGATGCCGGCGTCGCGCAACGCCCGGATGCGCGGCCCGAGCATCGCCGCCTGTCCGGCCGCGTCCAATCCGCCCTCCGTCGTGATCTCCGTCCGGCGTTCGGGCACCAGGCAACAGGCAGCCGGGCGCAGGCGCAGCGCGATGCCGACCATCTCGTCCGTCGCGGCCATCTCGAAATTCAGCCGGATCTCCGCCGAGCCGGCGATGCGCTCAACGTCAGCGTCGCGGATGTGGCGGCGGTCCTCCCGCAGATGCACGGTGATCCCATCGGCGCCGGCGCCGACGGCCATCAGTGCGGCGGCGAACGGGTCCGGATGCGGGCCGCCACGGGCATTGCGTATCGTCGCGACGTGATCGACATTTACGCCTAACCGGGGGCCGCCAAGCTGGGGGCTGGTCATGCGCTGCGCCTTTCTGCAAGAGTTGCCGCGAGCCGCAACGCCGCGATCAGGCTGGCCGGGTCGGCGCGGCCCTGGCCTGCGATATCGAACGCCGTCCCGTGGTCCGGCGACGTGCGGATGATCGGCAGGCCCAGCGTGACGTTCACGCCGCTCGCCATGTCGAGCGTCTTTAGCGGGATCAGCGCCTGATCGTGATACATGCAGATTGCCGCGTCGTAGCCGGCGCGGGCCGCGGGGGTAAACATCGTGTCCGGCGGATGCGGGCCACTGACGTCGATGCCCTCGGCCCGGAGTGCCGCGATTGCCGGAGCGATCAGCCGCGCCTCCTCGTCCCCCATGGCGCCGCCCTCGCCGGCATGGGGGTTCAACCCGGCGATTGCGAGCCGCGGCGCCTCGATGCCGAACTGAAGGCGCAGGGCCGTCGCCGTAATGCGGGACACCGCGACGATCGTGTCCGTAGTCAGGCTGTCCAGCGCCGCACGCAGGCCAACGTGGATCGTGACAGGAACCACACGGAGAAACTTGTTCGCAAGCATCATCACCGGATGCGCACAGCCGGTCAGCGCCGCCAGGAACTCGGTATGGCCGGGATGCGGGAACCCAGCGGCGTAGAGCACAGCCTTGCTGATCGGGTTGGTGACGACGGCGGCAGCCTCACGCGATAGCGCCAACCGCACGGCGCGCTCGATGCTGGCGATGACGGCGGCGGAGTTGAGGGGGTCTGGACTGCCCGGCACCGGAGGAACTGCAAGCTCAAGCGGCAGCACCGGCAACGTCTCGTCAAACACCCCGGCGGCTTCGGACAGGCTGCCTACGATGCGGACCGGGATGCTACGGAGGCGCGTCGGGTCATCGATCACGGTGAACGCAGGGCCGCTCCCGCGAAGCGCCTGCCAGGCCTGGACCGTCAGTTCCCCGCCGATGCCGGCCGGGTCGCCCATCGTCAGCGCGAGCATGCCCCGACCATCCAAGCCCTACCCGACATGAAACACCGGCTCATGCCGCACCGGGAAGTTGATCGAGTTGGCGATGAAGCACTTCCGGTGCGCGTCCGCATGCAGTGCGCGGGCACGGTCTAGGTTGGCGCCTGGGCTGAGGGTGATTTCCGGCGCGAGCACGACCTCCGTGAAGGCACCGCCGCCGTCCGGGCGCTCGGTCATGACCCCCTCGGCGATATCCTCATAGGCCTGCACCAAGATGCCCTCGACGGAGCATAGGTGCAGATACCACAGCATGTGGCAGGACGAGAGCGAGGCGACCAGCATCTCCTCGGGATTATAGCGCAGCCGGTCGCCCTGGAATGCCGGGTCAGAGGAGAACGGCACCGATGGCTTGCCCGGCGCCGTCACCTCATGCGCTCGGGCATAGGCGCGATAGCCGGACGTGCCGGTGCCGCGGTTGCCCGTCCAGGTTATCGTGACGACGTAGGCGTGGTCGTGGGGCGGCTCGATCGTCATGCCAGCGGCTCAGATGTGCAGCGCACGGCCGTCGACGGCCAGCGCCGCCTCCTTGACCGCTTCGCTCAGGCTTGGATGGGCGTGGCAGGTCCGCGCCACATCCTCGCTGCTGGCGCCGAACTCCATGGCGGTCGCAAGCTCCGCGATCAGGCCGCCGGCGTCGGGGCCAATGATGTGCGCGCCCAGCAGCCGGTCACTCGTCTTATCGGCGAGCAGCTTCACGAAGCCGTCCGTACTGCCCATAGCGCGAGCCCGGCCATTTGCGGTGAATGGGAACTTACCGACCTTGTAGGCGATGCCCAACCGTTTCAGGTCGTCCTCGGTCTTGCCGACGCTGGCGACCTCGGGCCAGGTATAAACCACACCGGGAATAACCTCGTAGTTCACGTGCCCGGCCTGCCCAGCCAGCCGTTCGGCGAGGGCCACGCCCTCCTCCTCCGCCTTATGCGCCAGCATCGGGCCGGCGATGACGTCGCCGATGGCGTAGATGCCCGGCACGTTGGTGGCGAAATGCGTGTCGACCTGCACACGGCCGCGGTCGTCGAGCGTCACCCCGGCCTCCTGCAGGCCGACATGGTTGGTGTAGGCGCGCCGGCCGATGGCGACCAAAACGACGTCGGCCTTGATCTGCTCGGCCTCGCCGCCCTTTGCCGGCTCGACCGTAAGCGTCACGCCGTCATTGGCGCGAATGGCGCCGGTCACCTTGGTCGACAGCCGGAACTTGATGCCCTGCTTGCCCAGCACGCGCTCGAACATCTTGGCGATCTCCGCATCCATGCCCGGCACCAACCGGTCAAGATACTCGACGACCGTCACCTCGGCGCCCAACCGCTTCCATACGCTGCCGAGCTCAAGCCCAATATAGCCGCCGCCAATCACCACCAGGCGCTCCGGCACCTGGTCGAGTTCCAGCGCGCCGGTGCTGCTGACGATCGCGGTTTCGTCCAGATCGACGCCGGGCAGGCTGATGCTCTCGCTGCCGGTGGCGATGACGATATGCTTAGCCGCGTATTGCACGCCATCGACCTCGACCAGCCCGGGGCCGGCGACGCGTCCGCTGCCTTTGAGCCACGTGACCTTGTTCTTCTTGAACAGGAACTCCACACCTTTGACGTTGGCGCTCACCACGTCGTCCTTGCGGGCCATCATGCGGGCGAGGTCGAGCCTCACGCTCTCGACCATCACGCCATGGTCGGCGAAGGCGTGGCTGGCCTCCTCGAAATTCTCGCTCGACTGCAGCAGCGCCTTGCTCGGGATGCAGCCGATATTCAGGCAGGTGCCGCCGAGCGTCTCCCGCCGCTCGACACAGGCGGTACGCAGGCCAAGCTGCGCCGCGCGGATGGCGCAGACGTAGCCGCCGGGTCCGCCGCCAATGACGATGACGTCGTAGGATTCAGTCATGTTCAGTCCTCAAGCTTAGACCCGTGATATGGCGCTTCGCCGTCACAGGTCCAACAGCAGGCGGCGCGGATCCTCGACGCCTTCTTTGACGCGAACCAGGAACGACACCGCCTCCTTGCCGTCCACGATGCGATGGTCGTACGAAAGCGCCAGATACATCATGGGACGGATTTCGACCTTGCCGCCGACCGCCATCGGGCGCTCCTGGATCTTGTGCATGCCCAGGATGCCGGATTGCGGCGCGTTGAGGATCGGCGTACTCATCAGGCTGCCATAGACCCCGCCATTGGTGATGGTGAAGGTGCCGCCCGAGAGCTCGTCAAGCTTCAGCGCGCCGTCCCTGGCCCTGCGGCCAAAATCGCCGATGCCCTTCTCGATTCCAGCAAAGCCCAACCGGTCCGCATCCCGCAGCACCGGGACGACTAAGCCATTCGGGCCGCCGACCGCGATGCCCATGTGGACGAAGTTCTTATAAACGATCTCGTCGCCGTCGATCTCGGCGTTGACCGCCGGGAACTCCTTCAGCGCAGCCACACATGCACGGACGAAGAACGACATGAAGCCCAGGCGCAGGCCGTTGTGCCGTTTCTCGAAGGCGTCGCGGTATTCCGACCGCATCGCCATCGCCGCCGTCATGTCGACCTCGTTGAAGGTGGTCAGCATGGCGGCGTTGTTCTGCGCGTCCTTGAGCCGCTGGGCGATGGTCTTGCGCAGCCGGGTCATCTTGACCCGCTCCTCGCCGGTCTCGGCGGCACGGGGCTGCCTTGCCGCAGCGACCGCCGGTGCTGCAGCCGGGCGCGTGAGGAACTGCAGGACGTCGCCCTTGGTGATCCGGCCGTCCTTGCCGGTGCCGTCAAGCGCGCCGGACTCCAAGCCTTTCTCCTCCATCAGCTTCGCAGCCGACGGCATCGGAGCGTGCGCTGGCGACGCGGATGCCGCAGCCTGCGGGGCGGCAGCCGTGGCGGGCTGGGTCGCCGGACGGGATACCGGGCCGAGCGCACGCGGCGGCGGATTGACGCCGGGGCTTGGGTTGGCGGCGGTGGACGACGCCGTCGCCGTTGGAACCGACGTTGGTGCAGTGGGCTTAGGCGCAGCGCCAGCCGCCTCCAGCATGGCCAGCACGGCGCCGACCTCGACCTCCGCGCCCTCCTCGGCCGAGATGGCGCCGAGGGTGCCGGCACCTGGCGCATTGACCTCGACGGTGACCTTGTCCGTTTCAAGCTCGACCAGCGGCTCGTCCGCAGCCACGCTCTCCCCCGCCTTTTTCAGCCAGCGCGCCACCGTCGCGGTGGTGACGCTCTCGCCCAGGGTCGGGACCTTGATCTCGGTGGCCATTGTGCTTGCTGTCCTTACGAGTTCATACCGAGGGCATCGCGCACCAGCGCCATCTGCTCTGCGGCATGCACCTTGGCGAGACCTGTGGCCGGACTGGCAGCGTCGACCCGGCCGGCATAGCGGGGCCGGGTGGCACGGCCGCCATTGGCCAGCAGCACGTTCTCGATGCGCCGGTCGACGAAGCTCCAGGCGCCCATGTTCGCCGGCTCTTCCTGGCACCACACCACCTCGGCGTTCGCATAGGGCTTGAGGACGTCGCCCAGGGTGCGCTCGGGGAATGGAAAGATCTGCTCCAGACGCACGATCGCTACGTCCTGCACACCCTTTTCACGCCGTTCTGCCAGCAGGTCGTAATAAACCTTGCCGGAGCAGACCACCACGCGCTTGACCTGGTCCGGCGCCACGAGCTTGTCGATCTCATCAAACACGAAGCTGAAATGGCTGCCCTCGGCCATGTCGGCCAAGGCACTCACCGCGAGCTTGTGCCGCAGCAGCGACTTCGGCGTCATGATGACCAGCGGCTTGCGGAAGTTACGCTTGAGTTGCCGCCGCAGCGCGTGGAAGTAGTTAGCCGGGGTCGTCAGGTTGCACACTGTCATGTTGCGCTCGGCGCAGAGCTGCAGATATCGCTCGAGCCGCGCCGAGCTGTGCTCCGGCCCCTGCCCCTCATAGCCATGCGGCAGCAACAGGGTCAGCCCGCTCATCCGCAGCCACTTGGTCTCGCCGCTCGCCAGGAACTGGTCGATGATCACCTGGGCGCCGTTGGCGAAGTCGCCGAATTGCGCTTCCCACAGCACCAGCACCTTGGGGTCCGCGAGGGTATAGCCGTATTCGAAGCCCAGAACCCCCTGCTCCGACAGCAGCGAGTTGTAGATCTCGATCTTCGCCTGGTCGGGCTGGATGTTGTTGAGTGGCACATACTCGTGCTGGTTGGACTGGTCGGTCAGCACCGCGTGACGCTGGCTGAAGGTGCCGCGCTGGCAGTCCTCGCCCGATAAGCGCACCCGGCTGCCCTCGACCAGCAGGCCGCCGAACGCCAGCGCCTCGCCGGTCGACCAGTCGATCCCCTCGCCGCTTTCGAACATGGCGCGCTTGGCCTCGAGCTGCCGGGCGATCTTGGGGTTGAGGTCGAAGTTTTCCGGCGCCGTATAAAGCGCACGGCCGACCCGGGCGAGCTGATCGGAGGACAGCTCCGTCGTTTCTTCCTGCCGCTCGTCCCGCTGATCGGAACACGTCAGCCCGGCCCAATGCCCCTCCAGCCAATCGGCCTTGTTCGGCTTATAGGATTGCGCCGCCTTGAAGGCGTCCTCCAGCGTGTTCTGGAATTCGTCCCACAATGCCTTGGAGTCCTCGGCCGGCACGCTGCCCTCCGTGGCCAGGCGCTCGGCATACAGCGTGCGGGTGGTCGGCCGCCCCTTGATCGCGCGATACATGATCGGCTGGGTGAAGGCCGGCTCGTCCGTCTCGTTATGGCCGTGGCGGCGGTAGCAGACGATGTCGAGCACGAAGTCGGTGGCAAAGGTTTGGCGGAACTCGGCGGCCAGGCGGGCGCAGAAGATCACCGCCTCGGGCTCGTCGCCGTTCACATGCAGGATTGGGCACTGCACCGACTTCGCGACGTCGGTGCAATACAGGCCGGAATAGGCGTGGGCGGGGACAGTCGTGAAGCCGATCTGGTTGTTGACGATCAGGTGCACGGTCCCGCCGGTGCGATAGCCGATCAGCTGGCTCATCGCCAGCGTCTCGTAGACTAGGCCCTGGCCGGCAAAGGCTGCATCGCCGTGCATCAGGATGCCCATGACGCTATGCCGGCGCTTGGTGTCGCCCGCCATGTCCTGGCGGGCCCGCACCTTGCCGATCACGACGGGGTCGACAGCCTCCAGATGCGAGGGGTTTGGCTGCAGCGAGATATGCACATTGTGCCCGGCGACATCGACGTCCGTGCTGGTGCCCAGGTGGTATTTCACGTCACCGGAACCCTGCACGTCGTCCGGCTGCGCGCTGTTGCCGCCGAACTCGCTGAATATGGCGGTGAACGGCTTGCGGACGATGTTGACCAGGGTATTGAGCCGTCCGCGATGCGGCATGCCGATCGCGATCTCACTCACGCCGGCATGGGCCGCCGCGTCGATCATCGCGTGCAGGGCGGGGATCGTGACCTCGCCGCCTTCCAGCCCGAACCGCTTGGTGCCGACGTAGCGCTTCTGGCAGAACACCTCGAAGCCCTCGGCCTCGGTCAGTTGTGACAGGATGGTGCGCTTGGCAACCGGGTCGAGGCCTTGGGTCCACGGCGCGCCCTCGATGCGGCGCTGGATCCAGGTTTTCTGGCCGGGATCCTGGATATGCATGAACTCGACGCCGATCGGCCCGCAATAGCTGGCGCGGACGATCTCTATGATCTCCCGTATCGTCGCGGTTTCGCGGCCGAGCACCATGTCGATGAAGATGGGGCGGTCCACGTCGCCGGGCCCGAAGCCGTAGGTTGCCGGGTCAAGCTCCGGGTGCGACTTCGGCGCCTGCAGGCCCAGCGGATCGAGCTTCGCTTCCAAGTGGCCGCGCACGCGGTAGGCGCGGATCAGCATTAGGGCGCGCAGGCTATCGAGCGCTGCGGCGCGAACCTGCTCGGGCGTCGCGCCCTGCTGGACAGGAGCGGCAGGCTTAGCGGCTTTGCCAGCGGGCTTGGCCGGCTCGGATTCGTCGACGTCAAAATGCCGGGGCGCCCAGGATGCGCCGCTCGCGTCCATCAGCACGCCGCGGGCCTCGTCGTTCAGTGCCGCGAACAGCTCGGCGAAGCTCGGGTCGACGCTGGCCGGGTTCGACGCCCATCTTGCATACAGGTCGGCGATGAATGCGGCGTTGGCGCCGTTGAACGCTTGGGCGAGCAGGTCTACGCCGGGCATGGATGCTTCCTTAAGACGTCAGGCGCGGGCACTGCGCGGCCCGCTTCCCTATAGATGGGCACGGTTGACCGATCGTTGCACGCGGGCTGGGTTGCCCAGGCTGCATGGGCGGGCGGCGTTCAGCCGACCAGCTTGCGGCTGGCATCGATCAGTTCCTGCACCGAAGCGCAGCTTTTGTCGAATGCCGCCTGCTCGTCGGCATTGAGCGCGATCTCGACCACGCGCTCGACCCCGCCTACACCGATGACGACGGGGACGCCGACATACAGGTCCTTCACGCCATACTGCCCGGAAAGGTGCGCCGCCGCGGGCAGCACCCGCTTCTTGTCGCGCAGGAAGCTCTCGGCCATGGCGATCGCGCTCGCGGCGGGCGCGTAGAAGGCGCTGCCCTTTTCCAGCAGCTTCACGATCTCGCCGCCGCCGTTCGCGGTGCGGGTGACGATCGCGTCGATCTTCTCCTGCGTCGTCCAGCCCATCTTGATGAGGTCGGGCACCGGGATCCCGGCGACGGTGCTGTAGCGCACCAGCGGCACCATGGTGTCGCCATGGCCGCCGAGCACGAACGCCGTCACGTCCTCGACCGACACATTGAACTCATGCGCCAGGAACAGGCGGAAACGGCTGCTGTCCAGCACGCCGGCCATGCCCACCACCATGTTCGGCGGCAGGCCGGACTTCTGCTGCATGACCCAAACCATGGCATCGAGCGGGTTGGTGATGACGATGACGAACGCGCCCGGGCAGTGGGTCTTGATCCCGTCGGCGACGGTCGCGATCACGCCGGCATTCTTGGCGACCAGGTCGTCGCGGCTCATGCCCGGCACGCGCGGGAACCCGGCCGTCACGATCACCACGTCCGAGCCTGCGATCCCGGCGTAGTCGCTGCCGCCGACCATGTGGCTGTCGAAGCCATCGACCGGGCCTGACTGCATGATGTCGAGCGCCTTGCCGGCCGCGACGCCGCCGAACACGTCGAACAGCGCGACGTCGCCGAGCTCCTTCAATCCAATTAGATGGGCGAGGGTGCCGCCGATATTGCCGGCGCCAATCAGGGCGATCTTGTTGCGTGCCATGAGGGGGATCCTGGTTGGAATGGGTGCGAGCTTTTGCAGCCGCACAGCGCCATCCAAGCTGCCCGGCTACCCGAGAGTGCCGGTGCGATAGACCATCCCGCACGGGGCGGCAAGGCAGGCTTGTGACAATCAGATAGAACGGGCAGATGGAGCGGGTGAAGGGAATCGAACCCTCGTATGCAGCTTGGGAAGCTGCCGTTCTACCATTGAACTACACCCGCGGCAGCTTCGTTATACGAATTCGCCGTTGACCATGCAACGCCCCCGCTCCTAATCTGCAGTCGGCGACCTACGGCGCCCCTCGTGATTTGTCCGGCCGGATTGCGGCGAGGTTAAACAAACGCGCTAAAGAGGCCCTCGGCAGAACCAGCGAGCCGCTGGCGCCGGCGGCATCTACGGTCCCGTTTGGAGACCCGTGCCCATGCCCGCTTCCACCTATCGCCCCGCAACGCAGCTCGTCCACGGCGGCACCGTCCGCACCCCGCACGGCGAAACGTCGGAGGCATTGTTCCTTACCTCTGGCTTCGTTTATGACAGCGCGGAGCAGGCCGAGGACACCTTCACCGGCACCGTCGCCCACTACCAGTATTCCCGGTTCGGCAACCCCACGGTCACGATGCTGGAGGATCGGCTCGCCGCGATCGAGGGCGCCGAGGCCTGCCGCGCCACTGCCACCGGCATGGCGGCCGTGCACGCGGCCATGCTGTGCCACCTGAAAACCGGCGACCGGGTCGTCGCCTCGCGCGCGCTGTTCGGATCGTGCCACTGGATCGTCTCGACGCTGCTGCCCCGCTACGGCATCAGCTCGGAGTTCGTGGACGGCGCCGACCTCGACGCCTGGCGCACTGCACTGTCCCGCCCGGCCGCACTCGTGCTGATCGAGAGCCCGTCCAACCCGATGCTCGAGATCGTCGACCTGCGCGCCGTGTGCCGTCTCGCGCACGCAGCGGGCGCCATCGTCATCGTCGACAACGTGTTCGCGACGCCGCTGCTGCAGAAGCCGATCGAGCTCGGCGCCGACGTCGTGGTGTATTCCTGCACCAAGCATATCGACGGCCAAGGCCGCGTGCTCGGCGGCGCCGTGCTGGGCCGCAAGGCGTGGATCGAGGACACGCTGCAGCCGTTCATCCGCAACACCGGGCCGAGCCTGTCGCCGTTCAACGCCTGGCTGCTGTTGAAGGGCCTCGAAACCCTGCATTTGCGCGTGCACGCCGCCTGCACATCGGCTGCAGCCATCGCCGACATGCTGGCCCGGCACCCTGCGGTCTCCCGCGTCTGGTTCCCAGCCCGGCCCGACCACCCGCAGCACGCCTTGGCCATGTCGCAGATGAGCGCGGGCGGCACCCTGGTCGCGTTCGAGCTGTCCGGCGGCAAGGCTGCGGCGTTCCGGGCGATGAACGCGTTCCGGCTGATTGCGGTCTCGAACAACCTCGGCGACTCCAAGTCGCTGGTCACCCATCCCGCCACCACCACGCACATGCGTATCGGCGCGGATGAGCGCGCCCGGCTCGGCATCACCGATGGCGTGGTCCGGCTGTCCGTTGGGCTGGAGGATGTGGCCGACCTCACGGACGACCTGGCGCAGGCGCTGGGCCGGCTGCAGGAGGGGAATATCCGGGCAGCGGCGGAATAGCCCGGCATGGCGTCCCATTACACCGCCACTACCCGCGGCATCGTCGTCGGCGTGCAGACCGTTTATTTGACCGAGCAGTCCGATCCGGAGGCCGGCACCTGGGTCTGGGCCTATCAGGTGCGGATCGAGAACCGGGGGCTGGAAACCGTTCAGCTCCTGCGCCGCACCTGGCGCATCACCGACGCCCGCGGCCGCATGCAGACGGTCGAAGGTCCGGGCGTCGTGGGCAGAACGCCGACGCTGAAGCCGGGCGAGGCGTTCGAATACACCTCCGGCACGCCGCTCGAAACCGCTTCAGGCTTCATGTCGGGCCTTTATCACATGGTAGTGCCAGCCACCGGCGAGGCGTTCGACGCTGAGATCCCAACCTTTAGTCTGGACGCTCCCGCCCAAAGAGGGAGCGTCCATTAGAGCACCAGGCCGCGCGGGTATTGTAGGGAAGGACGGTACCTCCCATTGGCACCCCAAATGGATGAGTGTTCACGATGTTGACCGCGGCGCCATACTTGACGTCGGGCGTCACATAGACCGTGAGCGTCGTCGAGTTCTGCGGGGCGATGAAACGCAGCGTATCGATGGTGCGGCCCGCATTATCGAAGAACTTGACGATGTCGCCTACGGCGTTCCACGACGCCGGATCGAGTCCCTCGAGACGGACAGCCCCTCCCCCTTGCGCGTCGATATCGACCTGACCCAGGAAGCTGAGCGGCTTGTCGAGCTGCAGCAGCCCTCGATACAGATGAAATGTCTGGCCGGCATCGACTGCGGCGTCGATCTCAACCGAACTTGCAAGTCCAACGCCGGCATTGTTGACGTTAACGCCGCCGACGCCGGTGAGATGGGCGGAAATGATCATCGGGCCGCCCGTGGCGTCGATTGTCCCCCTATTCTCCAGGCTGCCTCCATGCGCGCCGGAGATCGTCAGCCGATTATAGGCCACCGACCCAAGCGAGCCTGTGTTGATAAGCGTTGCTCGTCCTTGCATGGCAATGTCCAGACTGCCGCCGCCAATACGGTCATTGCGACCAGCCTCAATCGAGCCACCGTCGTTCATGACGGTTCCGATGATCTGGATAATGCCATGCCGCGGCAGGTAGTAGCCCGGTGGGGCTCCGTCATAAGGCCCCGTATACAGCGGCGGCGCTTCACTGACTGCGACCTTCGTGAGCCTGACATTCCTTAATACGAGGGTCGGGGTGTCGGCAGCCGTGTTGCCGGTAAGGTGAAAGGACGTTCGGACACTGGCGGACCCGAACGCCCCACCGGCCAAGATTGTTCTGCCGCTGCCGATGTAGAGTTCGTCCCCAGGCGTCGGCGCGCCGGTCGGCGACCAATATCCTGCCGTTTGGAAAAAGCCCGTTGAACCATTCCAAGATTTGACCGACATGCTATCCCCTAGGCCAGGCATTTTGCCGACCTGCTACCGATACGATATGTTAACGTTGTCAATCCATCATTCTCACGATGATTTCATTGAACGCCTTGTGATCCGGCCGGCCGATGCGGCGCGGCCTATGGTACGGCTTGCCGGCCCAGGATGGGACACTACATCTGCGACACGAAATGCACGTCCCGCGATATCTGGGGCGGCTTCTAGGACGAGCGTCATTTGAACAGCGTCAGCCCGACGGCCGCGTCTGTACCCTCGGTCAGCGACGGCCGACCTACGGCGGAGGAGGCAGAGGCCGCTGTGCGCACCCTCATCCGCTGGGCCGGCGACGATCCGGATCGCGAAGGCCTGCACGATACACCCCGGCGCGTCGTGAAATCCTACGAGGAGCTGTTTGGCGGCTACGCGATCGACCCGGTGTCTCTTTTGGAACGCACATTCGAGGAGGTCGACGGCTACGACGAGATCGTCCTGCTCCGCGACATCCGGCTTGAAAGCTACTGCGAGCATCACATGGTGCCCATCATCGGCCGCTGCCATGTGGCCTATCTGCCCAACCGCAGGGTGGTGGGTATCAGCAAGCTGGCCCGCGTGGTGGACGCCTACTCCAAGCGCCTGCAGATCCAGGAAAAGCTGACGGTGCAGATCGCCACCACGATCGACGAGGTGCTGCAGCCACTTGGCGTCGGCGTCGTGATCGAGGCAGGGCACCAATGCATGAGCACTCGCGGCGTCCATAAGCCCGGCGTCAGCATGGTCACCAGCCGGATGTTGGGCGCGTTCCGCAATGATCCATCGACCCGGCGCGAGCTGATGGCGATGATCGGCCAACGCTCGCCGGGTAGTTTCGACACTTAGCGTTCTGTAATTGCAAGGGGTTCTTGCGGCACGGTAATCCCGGCAGGTGCCGGACTTCCTGCACCACCGCGTCGGCGCTGGTTCGAAATAATGGGTATTTGCGTTACGAAACGCCGGTCGACCCGAACCCGCCTTCGCCGCGCGTCGTGCCGTCGAGTTCGTCAACCTCGGTCAGCGTGAGCTGAGGGGCTGGGGCCACCACTGCCTGCGCGATGCGGTCGCCACGGTTGATGGTGAACGGCTCGGTCCCGAGATTGATCAGGCAAACCAAAAGCGGCCCGCGGTAGTCGCTGTCGACCGTACCGGGGCTGTTCACGATGCCGATGCCGTATCTGACGGCGAGGCCCGATCGCGGCCGGACCTGCATCTCATAGCCATGCGGCACGGCACAGGCGAAGCCGATGGGCACCAGCATGCGTTCCCCCGCGGCGAGCACTGCCGGCGCATCCGCTGCAACGGCGGCGCGCAGGTCGAAGCCGGCGGCTCCTGCGGTCGCATAATTTGGAATCGGCAGGTCGGGGTTGCCGTCCAGCCGGCGGAACCGCACGATGGGCGCGGTCACGCCAGCGCCTCAGCGACGTCCAGCGCTTCAGCGATACGCTGCGCAAGCCGCCCGGCGACCTCGGATTTCGGCAGCCGGGGCCACGCCTCGACGCCGCTGGCAGTGACCAGATGCACCTCGTTCAGCTCGCCGCCCATAATGCCGGTCTCAGGCCGCACGTCGTTCGCGACGATCCAGTCGCAGCCCTTCCGCGCGCGCTTGGCCTGCGCGTGGTCCAGCACGTCGTCCGTTTCGGCGGCAAATCCGACGACGAGGCGGGGCCGGGCCGGGCCGGCGGCAGCGAGAGTCGCGAGAATATCCGGATTTGGCATCAGCGTCAGGGTCGGCGGCACTCCGCCGGGCGTCTTCTTGATCTTGGTGCTGGACTGGGCCGCCACACGCCAATCGGCGACCGCGGCAGCGCAGACCGCCACGTCCGCCGGGAGCGCTGCCGCGCAGGCGGCCAGCATCTGCTCCGCCGTCTCGACCCGGTGCACCGTAGCGCCGGGCGGGTCCGGAATGCCGACCGGGCCGGTCACCAAGGTCACGCGCGCGCCCAACCCGGCCAGCGCGGCGGCGATGGCGTGCCCTTGGCGGCCGCTGCTGCGGTTGGCAAGGTAGCGGACCGGGTCGATCGGCTCGTGCGTCGGTCCGCTGGTCACCAGCGCGTGCCGGCCCGCCAAGGAATGCGCCGCCGCGGGATTGGCATGATGCAGCAGGCTTCGGATCGCGGCCTGGATGGCGGCGGGCTCGGCCAGGCGGCCAAAGCCGTACTCGTTGCAGGCCATCGCGCCCTCCTCGGGACCGACGACGTGAACCCCACGGCCGCGAAGCGTCGCCATCGCGGCAACCGTCGCCGGATGGGTCCACATGCGGACATTCATGGCGGGCGCCACCAGCACCGGCTTGTCGGTCGCCAGCAGCACGGTGCTGGCCAGGTCGTCGGTCAATCCAGCCGCCATCTTGGCTAGGATGTTGGCGCTCGCCGGCGCCACCACCAGCAGATCGGCGGCGCGGGAAAGCTGGATGTGGCCCATCTCGCTCTCGTCGGTGAGCGACCATAGGCTCGAATAAACCTTCTCCTCGGTCAGCGCCTGCAGGCTGAGTGGAGTCACGAACTGCGCGCCGCCGTCGGTCAGCACGGACGTGACCCCGACGCCGTCACGCCGCAGCAGCCGCACCAGCTCCAGCGCTTTGTAGGCCGCGATGCCGCCGCTTACGATCAGGAGAATGCGGCTCACAGCCGCCAGCCCGTGTGGATCGCCGCGATCCCGCCGGTGAGGTTGCGGTGCCGCACGCGCGAAAAGCCAGCCGCCCGCATCATGGCCGCGAGCGCCTCCTGGTCTGGGAAGGTCCGGATGCTCTCGGCCAAATATTGATAGCTGTCCGCGTCCCCGGCCACGGCGCGGCCCAGCCGAGGCAGCACCTGAAACGACCAGACGTCATAGGCCGGCGCCAAGGCGGCAACCTGGACGCGGGAGAACTCAAGGCAATGGAACTGCCCGCCGGGCTTGAGCACGCGGCGCGCCTCAGCCAGCACGGCTGGCTTGTCCGTGCAGTTGCGCAAGCCGAACGCGATGCTGACCCGGTCCGCCGAGCGGTCAGGCAGCGGGATCGCCTCCGCATCCACCACCAGGAACGACACGCCGCCGTCGTTCGGCCGCTTGCGCGCCTCCGCGAGCATCGAGGGGTTTATGTCGGTGAGCCACACCGGCCCGCCGCCCCGGGCGCGCCAGCCGAATGCGATGTCTCCGGTGCCGCCCGCGAGGTCGAGCAGGGTTCGGCCGGGCCGCGGCTCCAGACCAGCGATGAACTCGCGCTTCCACAGCCGGTGCACGCCGAGCGACATCAGGTCGTTCATCAGGTCATAGCGCGGCGCCACGCTGTCGAACACCGCACGGACCATGGGCTTCTTCTCGGCCACAGGCACGTTACGAAAGCCGAAGTCGGTCTCGGGATTGCTGCTCATGGGTCCAGCATATAGCGTGCGCGGCAGCGATGCCGGAACTCCCTGAAGTCGAAACCGTGATGCGCGGCCTGCAGGCACGGCTTGAGGGACGTGTGATCCGCCGCGCCGAGGTGCGCCGGCCCGACCTGCGCTGGCCGCTGCCGCCGACTCTGGCGGCCGTGCTGACCGGGGCCCGGGTGTCGGGATTCCGGCGCCGGGCAAAGTACATCCTGATGCGGCTGGAGCCGGTTGGCGGCGGGGCGGTCGGCAGCGAGGGCGGCATGAGCGTGCTGCTGCACCTCGGCATGTCCGGGCGTATGCTGATCCGTCAGCACGGCTCGAACGCAGCGACCCTGCATGAGCATGTCGAGCTGGAAACGGATGACGGCTGGCTGGTCGGCTTCGTCGACCCGCGGCGGTTCGGCTCGATCGACTTGGTGCCAACGGCGGCGGAGGACGCGCACCGCCTGCTGGCCGGGCTGGGACCGGAGCCGCTGGACGACGCGTTCGACGGTGCCGTGCTGTCCCGGGCGCTGGCCGGGCGGCGCACGCCTATCAAGGCCGCGCTGCTGGACCAGCGGGTGGTGGCGGGCCTGGGCAACATCTACGTATGCGAGGCGATGTTCCGGGCCGGCATCGCGCCCAGCCGGCTCGCTGGCGAAGTGACGCACGCGCAGGCGGTCCGGCTTGTGTCCGAGATCAAGGCGACGTTGCTCGAGGCGATCGCCGCCGGCGGGTCCTCGCTGCGGGACTATGTGCAGCCCGACGGCGAGCTCGGCTATTTCCAGCACGCCTGGCGCGTTTATGGGCGCGAGGGGGAGCGGTGCGACCAGTGCCCGGGGCCGCCCTGCCCCGGCGTCGCGCGCGTCGTGCAGTCCGGCCGCAGCACGTTCTATTGCCCGCGGCTGCAGGCCTGATCTAGATCGCTGCACCTCAAGGAGATGTCCATGTCCGAGATGATTTTGGTCGAGACGCATGGCCGGGTCGGCCTGATCCGGCTGAACCGGCCGCAGGCGCTGAACGCGCTGTGCGACGAGCTGATGGAGGAACTGGGCGGCCAGTTGCTGGCGTTCGACGCGGACCCGGCGATTGGGGCGATCGTGCTGACCGGGTCGGACAAGGCGTTCGCTGCCGGCGCCGATATCAAGGAGATGAAGGATCGCAACTATCCCGACGTGTTCCTGCACGACTTCATCGGCGCACGTTGGGAGACGGTGCTGCGGGTCCGCAAGCCCGTGATCGCGGCGGTGAACGGCTTCGCGCTCGGCGGCGGCTGTGAGCTTGCGATGATGTGCGACATGATCCTGGCCGGCGACGGCGCGCGGTTCGGGCAGCCGGAGATCAACCTCGGCGTTATCCCCGGGGCGGGCGGCACCCAGCGCCTGACGCGGGCGGTCGGCAAGTCGAAGGCGATGGACCTGTGCCTCACCGGCCGCATGATGGACGCTGGCGAAGCGGAACGCTGCAACCTGGTCAGCCGTGTCTTCCCCGGTGCCGAGCTGGTGACGGAGGCGCTGAAGATCGCCGAAAAAATTGCTGCACAGTCGCCAGTGGCGACCGCGATGGCGAAGCGCGCCGTCAATGCGGCGTTCGAGACGACGCTCACCGAAGGCGTAAGGGCCGAGCGTGCGCTGTTTTTGTCGCTGTTCGGCACGCCGGATCAGCGGGAAGGCATGGCAGCCTTTGCCGAGAAGCGTAAACCGGCGTTTAGCGGGCATGGTTAATGGCCATTCGGGGCTGATCCGAGATCACAAAGGCGAGGCCCATGCAACCGCGCCGCCGCATATTTGTAATAGGTCCGTCACGCTTGACTTGGAATGCCCGGCTACATAAAACGTCGGCCTCCGGCGCGCCTGTCGTGCCTTCGCATTGCAATGTTTAAGTGAAATAGGTCCATGGCGAACACCGCATCTGCGCGTAAGCGCATCCGTCAGACTGCAAAGCGCACGCTGCGCAACCAGGCCCGCAAAAGCCGGATGCGAACGTTCGTAAAAAAGGTCGAGGTCGCGTGCGCATCGGGCGATAAGGCTGCTGCTGCGGAGGCGCTTCGGGTTGCGCAGCCGGAGATGCAGCGTGCGGCTGGCAAGGGCGTGATCCATTTGAACACGGTCTCACGCAAGATTTCGCGTCTTGCTGCGCGCATAAAGGCGCTTGCTGGCGTCTAAGGGTTGTGTTGCGGGTTCGCCCGCATAACATTCAGCATTGAATTGAATGAAAGCGGGCACTTTTGCGTGTCCGCTTTTCTTATTTTTACTATGTGACTTCATAACGACACAGTTTTTTATTGCTTCCTCGGGCATTTTCACCTAGTCTGTGAGACTGGTCGTCGGGAGATGACTGTCCCCATTCGGACCCCTGCGGCTTCGGTCGCGGCGACAGGCCAATTTTGTTCTCGCTGCGGCTTCGTGCCGTTGAATGCAGGCAGGTATCGATGGATCTCAATCCGGGCAAAGCGAAAGATACGACGGCCACCTTGGATGGCCTTCCACCCGACATGGACCGTGCCCTGCGCAGCGAAACGGCCGAGCAGCTTAAGGGACAGTGGTCCCGCGTCCGCCATCGCCTGCAGCAAGAGGTCGGCGAGGTCGAATTTCGCACCTGGCTTCGGCAAATCTCGTTCGGCGGCGTCGACGGCGACGAGGTGACGGTGCACCTGCCGACCCGGTTCCTGCGGGACTGGGTGCGCGGCCACTATGCGGACAAGCTGAATGCACTCTGGCAAACGGAGAACAAGCGCATCCGCCGGGTGGACATCCGGGTGGGCGGCGTTGGGACTGCTTCTACTTTGCTTGCGGACAGCGATGAGGCGGCGCCAGCCGTGACGGGCACGGAGGTTGCTGGCGCGGCGCCGCGATCCGCTGACCGCCCGGATACCAGGCCCGAGGCAGCCCGGCCGGAGATGGCTGCCCCGCTCGACACACGGTTCGAATTCGACAGCTTCGTCGTCGGCAAGCCGAACGAGTTCGCCTATGCCTGTGCCCGCCGTGTGGCGGAGCGGCCGTCGAGCCCCGGTTTCAACCCGCTGTTCCTGTATGGCGGCGTCGGCCTGGGCAAGACGCACCTGATGCATGCGATCGGACTCGAACTGTCCAGGCGCGACACGGCGCCGATCCAGGTCGCATACATGTCGGCCGAGAAATTCATGTATCGGTTCATCGCGGCCATACGCAGCCAATCCACCATGGAGTTCAAGGAGCAGCTCCGCAGCGTGGACGTGCTGATGGTCGATGACCTGCAATTCCTGATTGGTAAGGACAACACGCAGGAAGAGTTCTTCCACACGTTCAACGCGCTGGTCGACGCCGGCAAGCAGATCGTGGTGTCGGCCGACAAGTCGCCTTCGGACCTGTCGGGCTTGGAGGACCGGCTGCGCACCCGGCTCGGCTGCGGCATGGTCGCCGACCTGCACGCGACGACATTCGAGCTGCGGATTTCCATCCTGGAGGCCAAGGCGGCGCGGGCTGAGGCGGAGGTGCCGCCAAAGGTGCTGGAGTTCCTGGCCCACAAGATCACCAGCAACGTCCGCGAGCTGGAGGGCAGCCTCAACCGGCTGATCGCCCACGCCAACCTGTTCGGCCGGCCGATCACGCTGGAAAGCACGCAGGAGGTGCTGCACGACATCCTGAAGGCGCATGACCGCCGAGTGACGATCGAGGAGATCCAGAAGCGCGTTGCCGAACACTGGAACATCCGCCTAGCCGATATGAGCAGCGCGCGCCGGGCCCGTGCTGTGGCTCGTCCCCGGCAGGTCGCGATGTATTTGGCAAAACAGCTCACCAGCCGGTCGCTGCCCGAGATCGGCCGCAAGTTCGGCAACCGCGACCATACGACGGTGATGCACGCCGTGAGCCGGGTCACCGAGCTGATCGAGCAGGACGCGGATTTCGGCGAGCGTGTCGAGCTGCTGCGGCGCATGCTGGAAAGCTGAGCGTGACTGTTCCCTAGTGTATCCATTTCAGATACACTGGACTGCCGCGGTGCCAGCGTCCGCGCTCAACAGGAATGGTCCCATGAAGTTTAAGGCCGAACGCGCGACGCTGCTGAAGGCGCTGGCCCATATCCAGAGCGTCGCCGAGAAGCGCAATACCATTCCCATCCTGGCCAACGCCCTGATCGTCGCCAAGGGCGGCACGCTCAGCTTCACAGCGACCGACATGGAGATCGCCATCGTCGAGGAGGTCGCGGCCAACGTTTCCCGCGACGGCGCGACCACCGCCCCGGCCGCCACCTTGTATGAGATCGTGCGCAAGCTGCCCGAGGGCGCCGAGATCGAGATCGAGATGGCGAAGGAGGGCGCGCAGCTCACGCTTCGCGCCGGGCGCTACAGCACCAGCCTGGTCACGCTGCCGACCGACGACTTCCCCAGCATGACGGCCGGGCAGCTGCCGCACCGCTTCCAGCTCTCGGGCCTGGCGCTGCGCGGCTTGATCGACCGCACCCGGTTCGCCATTAGCACGGAGGAAACCCGGTATTACCTGAACGGCATCTATCTGCATGCGGTCGAAAGCGACGGAAGCTGGGTGTTGCGGGCGGTCGCAACCGACGGTCACCGGCTGGCGCGGGTCGAAGAGCCCATTCCCGACGGCGCCACCGGAATGCCCGGCGTTATCATTCCGCGTAAGACCGTGGCCGAACTTCGCAAGCTGCTGGACGAGGAGAGCGGCAAGGTCGAGGTCGGCCTGTCCGACACGCGCATCCAGTTCAAGGCCGGGCCGATCACGCTCACGAGCAAGCTGATCGACGGCACCTTCCCGGAATACGAGCGGGTGATCCCGAAGGACAACGATAAGGTCCTGCGCGTCGGCAAGAAGGATTTTTCGGACGCCGTCGCCCGCGTGGCCGCGATCAGCAGCGAGCGGTCGCGCCCGGTAAAGATGGCGCTGGACCGCGACGTCCTGACGCTGTCCGCCGCGAGCCCCGAGCAAGGCACCGCCAGCGAGGAGCTGGACGGCGACCGGGTGCAGTACTCTTCAAGTCCGCTGGAGATCGGCTTCCAGGCGCGCTACCTTAACGACATCACCGACCAGATCTCCGACCACGTTGAATTCTATTTCTCCGACGGCTCGGCACCGACGATCGTGCGCGACGCGGGTGACGCAAGCGCGCTGTATGTGCTGATGCCGATGCGTGTCTAGGTCATTGTGAAGAACGCAAAACCTCGCTTCAGATGAAGCCATCTGAACCGATATTGCTATAGGTAGCGGTTGCTGCGGCTCACGCGCCTGGCGCTTACGCAATTCCGCAACTATCCGGGCCTGACGTGGCGTCCGGCCGCGCGCATCGCCGTGGTGACGGGTCCAAACGGGTCCGGCAAGACCAACCTGCTGGAGGCGATATCGCTGCTGCAGCCGGGTCGCGGCCTGCGCGGGGCGCGAATGGCGGACTTGGCGCGGCAAGCGCCGGATGCACCGGGCCGCTGGGGCGTGGCCGCGCGCGTGTCGCGGGATGGGACGGAGGCCGACCTTGGTACTGGAACCGCGCCCGAGGGCGCGTCCGACCGCCGGGTGTTTCGCCTGAACGGTGCACCGCCGCGCAACCAAGCCGAGGTCGCCGCGGTGATCGCGACCGTTTGGCTGACCCCGCAGATGGATCGATTGTTTCAAGAAGGCGCATCGGGCCGGCGCCGCTTCCTCGACCGGCTGGTCTGGGCGCTGGAACCCGGCCACGCGCGCGAGGTGTCTGCCTATGAGACCGCCATGGCCAGCCGAAACCGGCTGTTGGCAGGCGGCGGCGCCGATCCCGCATGGCTGGCTGGCGTGGAGGACAGCATGGCCCGGCACGCCGTGGCTGTCACCGCCGCGCGCGCTGGCCTGGTGACGCGGCTGAACGCAGTGCTGGCAGGCGGCGCTGCTGGGCGGTTTCCGGTGGCGCAACTCGCCTTATCCGACGCGATTGCGAACCGTTTGGCCATGCAGCCGGCGCTGGCGGTGGAGGACGGGCTGCGGGCTGCCCTGGCCGACGACCGTGGGCGCGACGCGGCAGCCGGGGCGGCGGCACAGGGGGCGCACCGGGCAGACATGCTGCTGTCCGACGCCGCGAGCGGTTTGTCGGCGGCCCAGGCCAGCACCGGCCAACAGAAGGCGCTGCTGATCGGCGTGGTGCTCGGCCACGCCGCCCTGATGGCCGACGCCCGTGGCGACGCGCCCTTGCTGCTGCTCGACGAACCGGCCGTGCACCTCGATTCGGATCGCCGGGCAGCGCTGTGGGACGCGCTGGCTGGCCTCGGCGCCCAGGTGCTGCTGACCGGCACCGATCCAGAACCGTTCGCTGCCCTTCGCGGCCTGGCCGAGGGCTTGCAGACCGGCGGCGACACGTTGCGCCCGCACCCGGCTTTTCCAGTGATTTCATAGGGTCTGGGCCTGTCTATTCACCGCTGAAGTAGCTATATTGTTCCCTGATAACGCCCTATTTTGGAGTCTCCCATCGGCATGTCCGAGAACGTCGCGCCGAACCTTGAGCCTGAGGCCTATGACGCCGCCTCGATCTCCGTCCTGAAAGGGCTGGAGGCGGTGCGCAAGCGTCCTGGCATGTATATCGGCGACACCGACGACGGCTCCGGCCTGCATCACATGGCGTTCGAAATCATCGACAACGCCGTCGATGAGGCGCAGGCCGGGTTCGCCACGCGCTGCGAGCTGACGCTGAACGGCGATGGCAGCGTGACCGTGCGCGACGACGGCCGCGGCATCCCGACGGACATCCATCTGGAGGAGGGCGTGAGCGCCGCCGAGGTCGTGCTGACCCGGCTGCACGCCGGCGGCAAATTCAACCAGAACAGCTACAAGGTATCGGGCGGCCTGCACGGCGTCGGCGCCGCGGTGGTGAACGCGCTGTCGCAGTGGATGGAGGTACGGATCTGGCGCAATGGGCTCGAGCACTTCATTCGCTTCGAGCATGGGGAAACGACCGAGCCGCTGCGGATCATCGGGCCGTCGGGCAAGCCGAGCGGCACCGAGGTTTGCTTCAAGCCCAGCACAGGTACATTCACCAAGGTCGAGTTCGACTTCGCCATTTTGGAGCGCCGGTTGCGCGAGCTCGCCTTCCTAAATTCGGGCCTGGCGATCGTGCTGCGTGATGAGCGGCATGCGCCGGCCCAGGAAACGCAATTCAAGTATGACGGCGGCCTGGAGGCATTCGTGGCCTGGCTGGACCGCAGCAAGACGCCCGTGGTGTCGCAGCCGATCTCGGTCACGACCGACGAGAGCCAGATCGGCATCCGCGTCGAGTTCGCGCTGACCTGGAACGACAGCTTTCACGAGACGATGCTGTGCTTCACCAACAACATCCCGCAGCGTGATGGCGGCACCCATCTGGCCGGCTTCCGCCAGGCGCTGACCCGCGTGGTGACGAAGTACGCCGAGGGGATGGGCAAGAAAGAAAAGCTCGACCTGGTGGGCGACGACATGCGGGAGGGTATGACAGCGGTGCTGTCGGTCAAGGTGCCGGACCCGAAGTTCAGCAGCCAGACCAAGGACAAGCTGGTGAGCTCGGAGGTGCAGCCGGTGGTGCAGGCGGCGGTGGCCGACACGGTGTCGCATTGGTTCGAGACGCATCCGAAAGAGGCCAAGTCGATCATCCAGAAGGTGATGGACGCGGCATCCGCACGGGAAGCGGCGCGCAAGGCACGCGAGCTCACCCGGCGCAAGGGCGTGCTGGACGTCAGCACGCTGCCGGGCAAGCTGGCGGATTGCCAGGAACGCGATCCCAGCAAGTGCGAGATCTTCATCGTCGAGGGCGACAGCGCCGGTGGCTCGGCGAAGCAGGGCCGCGACCGCAAGTTCCAGGCGATCCTGCCGCTGAAGGGCAAGATCCTCAACGTCGAGCGCGCGCGGTTCGACCGCATGCTGGGCAGCGCCGAGATCGGCACCCTGATTACGGCGCTCGGGACCGGCATCGGCCGCGGCGAGCCGGAGCAAGGCGGCTTCGACGTGCGGAAGCTGCGGTATCACCGCATCAACATCATGACGGACGCCGACGTTGACGGCAGTCATATCCGTACATTGTTGCTGACGTTCTTCTTCCGTCAGATGCCGGAGCTGATTGAGCGCGGCCACCTGTATATTGCGCAGCCGCCGCTGTATCGGGCGAAGCGCGGCAATGACGAACGTTACTTGAAGAACGACCAGACGCTGGAGGACTTCCTGCTGGACAAGGCGCTCGCCGAAGCGCGGCTGGTTTATGCCGACGGCCGCGTGTTCCAGGGCGACGAAATGGCGGCGGAGCTCGCCTGGCTGCGGGAGGCGGCGGGCAACCTGCGCCGGCTCGCCACCTCGGTGCCGACTTGGCTGCTGGAACAGGCGGCCATCGTGGGCGCGCTGACGGCCGATGCGGCCCGGACTATGGCGGTGAGCAACGATTTGGTGCAACGGCTGAATGCCGTCTCGCTGGTGAACGAGCGCACCTGGAAGGCCTGGGCGGATGATCGCGGCCTCCACCTCGCGCGTGTCGTCCGTGGCGTCGCCGAGCGGTATAGCATCGATAGCGGCAGCCTTCGCAGCGTCGAGGCGCGTTGGCTGGCGGACCGGACCCAGGCGCTGGCGAGCCGTTTTGCCGAGCCTGCGACCCTGGCGCTGGACAAGGCTGAGGTGCGGGTTCCCGGCCCGGCCACCGCATTTGACCGCATCCTGGCGCAGGGCCGCAAGGGCCTGTCCATTCAGCGCTTCAAGGGCCTGGGCGAGATGAACCCCGACCAGCTCTGGAAGACCACGCTAGACCCGCAGGTCCGCACGCTTTTGCAGGTGAAGGTCGGCGACGTGGAGGACGCGGCTCAGGTGTTTTCGACGCTAATGGGCGACGTCGTGGAGCCACGACGGGATTTTATCGTGGGGAACGCGCTGAAGGTGGCGAACCTGGACGTTTAGCGATCAAGTTGTAGTGCTAGCCAGGTCTGAGTCATTTCACGCGCACTGCGTTCGGCCAGGGCCTCAACTGCCAGTCGTTTTCCTCGGAGCGCTTACCGGATCCGTCGCGGACTGCCCCGAGAGGCTTTGCTTTGTGCACCAATCAATCCCGGTTAGTGCTCCCTGGATTGCACTATTAGGTATCAGTAGGTGAACTGCCCAGGAAAGTGGGGCGGCCGCTAGCCCAAGCATGTATGAGAAAACGCCGGGCTTATCGGTCTGCCAAGCTGCGATGGATTTCTTTGTGGCCTTAATGTACTCGGAAGCGTTCCAGCGGTCGTGGACGTCCTCCAACGATGAGAAATCCATGATCGTTCAGTCCTCACTCTGCGGTTGAAGAGCAGTCGGTCGACCCTATTCATTGTGGATGCGCTTGGGCAATACTCTTCTTGAGTCGGTTTTACAACGAACTTGATGGGGTTGTCGAATGGCGTCGACGGGGTTGTGATAACCGCTAATTCCGCAGACGGCTCCGAGCGATCAAGAATGTGTCGGGGCGGATCACCGTCTCCGGATCGGACGGCAGGCGAACTCGTCCTGCTGCAGCGAGAGCGGGTCTCCACTCATAGGGTCTAACGTGCGGGCCGAAACCTGCCTTGTTGCGGATCGAAGTTGAAGGACGCCATTGCCTTTCCGAATATAATTTGGACCGATATTGCGGCATAAATGTAGGCTAGGGACAGATATTTGGTCAGCTTGGGACAGATATCCTGTCAATGGATTATGAGGATGCTGCGTTTATTAACGTCTTACGTCGTAGGCCTGGGACGGATATTCCGGCATCCCACACAAGTTGAACACCACGCCACTATTCAGCAGGGAACCGCAGCCACGTTTGAACGCTTCGCCAGCAGATTGAAGGAGATCCCATCGTGAGCGAAACATCCAAGGACAAGCACGAGCAGGCGTTGGACCTGACCGAACAGGCGCTCGAAGCGCTCGACAAAGGCGATGAAAGCCAAGCGGACCAACTGATCGAGAAAGCGAAGGAGCTTGATCCATCGGCACCGGCAGAAGTTGTCGAGGATCTGAAAGAGGGATGAACCTGGGGCATCGTCGGCCAGTAATAGGGGGCCTGGCTTCAGGTAGGGAAAGTTCATTATGAGCATTGTCATCACGCGACTTTTCGATACGTATGAACACGCGTGCCGAGCGGTGGCCGACCTTGAGGCCATTGGCCTTGCGCACAACGCGATTAGCCTGATCGCGAACAACTCGGATGGCCGTTATGGCGACAGCGTGGCAGCGCCTGGCTCGGCTACCCCGGCGGCAGAAGCCACGGACGCGGCGGCCGACGGTGCGGGCAAAGGTGCGACGGTCGGCACGGTTCTTGGAGGAAGCGCCGGACTTCTTGCTGGGCTCGGCATGCTGGCGATACCCGGTATCGGTCCCGTCGTGGCCGCCGGCTGGCTAGTGGCGACGGCACTGGGCGCCGGTTTGGGCGCGGCGTCTGGCGGGTTGCTCGGGTCGCTGGTCGGCGCCGGAGTGAATGAAACCGACGCCCATGCCTATGCGGAGGGCGTGCGACGCGGCGGCACCCTCGTCACCGTTCGCGCCGAAGAAAGCCAAGGCGCGATGATCGAGCACGCTCTGGCCAAGCACTCGATAGTCGATATCAGCACGCGCGCGGACGAGTATCGCCGCGGCGGCTGGAGCCGGTTTGACGAGAGCGCTCCAGCCTACACAGCGGGCGGCAGCCCAAGCATCGGCTCGACGCCACCGGCCTGACTGATCCGGCATCATGCATAAGGCGGCGGGATCACCGCCTTTTGCAGACCCAGTGCCTCCCTATCTAGAGTGCAAATCCAAAACACAGGCGTTGGATGACGATGAATGACCCGCGTTCAGACGAGATCCTGGATATCGTCGCAAAAGAGACCGGAGTGGAACGGGCTCGGCTAACCCCGGATGCGTTCCTGAGCGACCTGGAAATTCCATCGCTCGACCTCGTGCAGACGATTTTTGCCATCGAGGAGCGCTATAAGGTCGACATTCCCGTCGTCTCGGAGCGCACTGGGTCCGAGTTCCAAACGGTCGGCGACTTGGTCCGGCATGTGCTCGCCACGCTCGAAGCGGCGCCGGGTGACGCGGCGTTCGGGCAGCCTCGCCTGGGTGCCAGGTAGCGTGCGGCGCCGGGTCGCGATCACCGGACTTGGGGCGATTTGTGCGTTAGGCCACGATGTTTCGACAATCTGGACCGCACTGCAGGCTGGAACGAGTGGCATAGGTCCGATCCGTGGCATCCCGACTACCAGGATTTCGGCCAGGGTCGCCGCCGAAATCCCCGGATTCGACGTCGCGGCGCATTTCGACAGCCGCCATGCCCCCTTGCTCGACCGCACCGCGCAGATCGCCGTGGTCGCTGGGCGAGAGGCAGTCCGAGCCGCTGGCCTGCAACCCGATGCGGCACAGGCGCATCGGCGCGGCGTCATCCTGGCCGCGGCAATCGGGCAGTCGAGCCTGGATGCCGCCTATCTGGCGTTCTACGGCGAGGGCGCGAGCCGGGTGCATCCCTTGACGGTGCCGCGGGTGATGCCGAATGCGCCGGCGTCGCACCTTTCGATGGAGTTTGGCCTTCGGGGGCCATCCTACGCCGTCGCCTCCGCCTGCGCCTCGGCGAACCACGCGATCGGCTTGGCCGCCGACACGATCCGGGCCGGCCGGGCGGATGTGATGCTGACCGGCGGGGCGGACGCTTCCATCATCGTGGGCGTGTTCAAATGCTGGGAAGCCCTTCGCGTGCTGAGCGCCGACACCTGCCGGCCATTCTCCCGTGATCGCAGCGGGCTCGTGCTCGGCGAGGGCGCGGGCATCCTAGTACTGGAGGATTGGGGCCATGCGCAACGGCGCGACGCCCCTATCCTCGCGGAGCTCGCCGGCAGCGGCATGAGCGCCGACGGGCTCGACATTACAGCACCCGACGCCGCGGGCGCAGCATTCGCCATGCGCGCCGCACTCGACGACGCTGGCCTCGACGCCTCCGAGATCGGTTATGTCAACGCCCACGGCACCGGAACGCGGCTAAACGACCGGACCGAGAGCGCGGCGTTGCACCAAGTGTTCGGCCGTCCGCCGCCAGTGTCGTCCAGCAAGAGCATGATCGGTCATTGTCTATCCGCCGGCGGAGCGCTGGAGGCGGTGGCGACCGTCATGGCGCTGCGCGACGGCGTGCTGCCGCCAACCGCCGGCTTCCGGGAGGCCGATCCGGAGTGCGACGTGGACTGCGTGCCGAACGTCGCCCGCGCGGCGGCGATCCAGGCGGCGCTGTCCAACTCCTTCGCCTTCGGCGGGCTGAATGCCGTGCTGGCGTTTCGGCGGGCCGCATGACGACAGCGCATATCAACCGGATCGGCACCGCCGTTCCGCCGCACGACGTCCACGACGCCTTCGTCGTGTTCGCCCGCACCCTGCTCACTGACGAACGCTCGCGCTTCGTGTTCGACCGCATGGCCGAGCGCGCCGGCATGGCGCACCGTTATTCATTCCTCCGTCCCGGCGAGCCTGGCGCGGTAGAGGTCGATGCAGACGGCTTCTATCGCCGTGGCGCCTTCCCCAGCACCGGCGCACGGATGGCGCGATACGAAACCGATGCCGTGACCCTCGCGGTCCAGGCGGTCACCCAGCTTGGTATCGCAGATGCGGGGATCACCCATATGGTGGTCGCGAGCTGCACCGGGTTCACCGCGCCGGGGCTGGACCAGCTGCTCGCGGAGCGGCTGGGCCTTGGCGGATCGCTGCAGCGCACGCTGGTCGGCTTCATGGGCTGCTACGCCGCCGTGCCGGCGCTGCGCAACGCCCATCATATCGTCCGGTCCGATCCATCCGCGCGGGTCCTGGTGGTGAACCTCGAGCTGTGCAGCCTGCACATGCAGGAGACGCCGGATTTGGAGCGCGTGCTGTCGTTCCTGCTGTTCGGCGACGGGGCTACGGCCGCGCTGGTGACGGCGGACGCACACGGGATCGCGCTGCACGATTTCCACGCGATGACGATCCCGGATACGCAGGACCTGATCACTTGGCGCATCGGCGACCAGGGCTTCGACATGCACCTGTCAGGCAAGGTGCCGGCGCGGATCGCGACGGCGTTGCGGGCCGAGGCCGACCGCAACGACGCGGGCGGCATCCTGCGTGGGCAAGACTTGGCGGACGTGATGCACTGGGCCGTTCACGCCGGCGGCCGTACCGTGCTGGATGCCGTGCAGGCTGGGCTTCGGCTTTCGCCCGATGCCCTGCGGCATTGCCGGGCCGTGCTGCACGACGTGGGCAACATCTCGTCGGCGACCCTGATGTTCGTGCTGGCGCGCATCCTGGCGCAGGATGCCGCCGGGCCCGGCGTCGGTATGGCGTTCGGCCCCGGGCTGTGCGCCGAGACGTTCCGGTTCAGCCGGCTGTGACCAGCTTTCGCACCCGCAGCCCGCAACTGGAGTGGATGGATACGGAGACCATCAGCGCGGAGGACTTCGCGCGCTGCCTGGCGGACCTCGCCGTCGTCAACAGCGTGACCCTGGCCCGGCCGCCCACGATCACCTTCATGCGCCGGGTGTCGCGGGGCATGCCGGCGGGGGCGCGGCTTTCGGTGCTCGACGTGGGCTTTGGCGAGGGCGACATGCTGCGCCGGGTTCATCGCTGGGGCACGCGGCGCGGCCTGCGGATGGACCTGTCGGGCGTCGACCTGAATCCCTGGAGCACGGCAGCCGCCGAAGCCGCGACTCCGGCGGCGATGAATATCCATTATACGACCGGCGACCTGTTTGACCTGCCGCCCGGGGAAACCGACGTCGTCATCAGCTCGCTATTCACCCATCACCTCACCGACGCACAGGTCGTGCAGTTCCTGGTGTGGATGGAGACGCGGGCTCGGCGCGGATGGTTCGTGAACGACCTGCACCGCCATCCCATCGCGTATCACGGGTTTCGCTTGCTGAGCGGGGCGGCGGGATGGCATCGGTTCGTGCGGCATGACGGGCCCATCAGCGTGGCCCGCAGCTTCCGCCGGCGGGACTGGGACGCATTGCTGCAACAAGCGGGGTTGACGGGCAAGGCCACCGTGCGTTGGCATATGCCGTTCCGCCTGTGCATCAGCCGCATCCGGTGATGAAAGCATCATGCAGGCCTTGATCGCCGGCGGTGGGGTTGCCGGTGGCGCCGTCGCCTGTCTGCTCGGCCCGGACGCCCTGCTGATCGAGCGCGAGCGTGCCGCCCATGACAAGATCTGCGGCGAGTTCATCAGTCATGAGGCGCAGTCGTATCTGGCTCGGCTCGGGGTCGATCCGCTGGCGCTCGCCGCCGCACGGATCGACGCGGTCCGGCTGGTGCATGGCGACCGGATCGCACAGGCGGCGCTGCCGTTTCGCGGCCTGGGCCTGTCCCGCCGCACGCTGGACGCCGCGTTGCTGGCGAACGCGGAGGCGGCCGGCGCCACGATGCTGCGAGGGCACGCCATACGCAGCGCTTCGGCGGAAGGCCTGGAGGTGGAGGGCCGCGGGCGGATCGCCGCTCCGGTTATATTCCTGGCGACTGGCAAGCACGACCTGCGGGGCGCGCGGCGTCAGCTTGACGAGACGCCGGAGGACTTGGTCGGCCTGAAGATGTACTTCGAGCTTACCGCGGTTCAGCAAGCCGAGTTGTCAGGGTTTGTCGAGATGCTGCTGTTCAGTGGAGGCTATGCCGGCCTGCAGCTGATCGAGGGCGGCGTCGCCAACCTTTGCTTGCTGATTGGCCGTGCGCAGTTCCGGGCGGCTGGCGGCGACTGGCCCGGCGTGCGCCACTACTTAGAGCGGGCGTGCCCCCATCTGGCGCGACGGCTCGCGGGCGCAACCGAGGTGCTGGACCGGCCGCTGTCAACCTTCCGCGTACCATATGGCTATGTGCACGCACCGGGCCCCGCGGACTGGCCGGGCCTGTTTCGGCTTGGCGACCAGATGGGGGTCATCCCATCCTTCTGCGGCGACGGCATATCGATCGCGCTCCATAGCGCGTTTGCGGCGGTGTCCGCCTACCGTGGGGAGGGTACTGCATCGTATCACCCGCGCATGCGGCGGGAGCTTATGGGGCAGATCGGCCGTGCCGCGTGGCTTTATCGCGCCGGACGTGCGCATCCCAAGCTCGCGGTCGCCGCCGCGCGTGCCTGGCCTGGCGCGCTCCGCTGGATCGCCCGGCTGACCCGGGTGCCACCCTGGGCATTGGCCGATATGTAGGGCGCCTCAGCCCGGGACGCCTTTCAAAACGTCGAACGTCAGCCCGTCGTAGAGCGCGGCCAAGGGCAGTTCGATGCCAAGTTCAGGCATCGCGATTACCGCATCGAGGGAGGTGACCAGCGTGCCGGTCCACTGGTCGCCGCGGCGCTCGTAAACGTTGGCCGAGATGCTCTGTTGCGACAGCATGACGTAGCGCTGGATCGAGGAGGTGGCGCGATACTCGGCATTCTTTATGGTTTGATCAACGATTGCTGTGCTTTCGGAGAGCACCCCGAACACGACGACTGGGTCGGTGCGCCACGTTGAGTCATTCGCAATAGGCGAGCAGGCCACGAAAGCGTCAGGATAACGAACACGGCCAGCGACAAGAATTTTTAGGCCAGCTCCGTAGGCGCGGCATGCCTTGCCGCGAAGACGAGAACCCAACTCGATCACTAGATTTGCTCCAATGGTCGCGTGCGCTACAGTGCCACCATTCATCGCGACGGGTTGGAAGCCGTCGAACTCATATCTGTCGGGCTGTTTAGCTTCCCAAACTAGGAAATCTTCCAGCGTCATGCTGCGGCGAAGGGCGACGTTCATCGTGGTTCTCCCCGGTTAGCCTACACCATCGTCCAATCAACCGCCACACAAGGCGCAAACCGCCTGTTCAAGCCCGCGTGCCCCATTACTCAGCCACTCGCAGCATGATCTTGCCGATATGCGCGCTGCTCTCCATCAGGCGGTGCGCGTCGGCAACGCGCTCCAGCGGGAAAACTTCGTGCACCAGCGGGCCGCAACGACCAGCGGCCAGGACGGGCCAGACCTTCTCGTGCAGCGCCGCCGCGATCGCGCCTTTCTGCGCGGCGGTGCGCGGGCGCATGGTGCTGCCCGTCACCGTGAGGCGCCGGATCATGATCGGCAGCAGGTCCATCTCCTCGACCTTTGGCCCGCCCAGGAAGGCGATCAGCACGAGCCGGCCGTCCATAGCGAGGCTGCGCAGGTTGCGGGCGATGTAGGGACCGCCCACTATGTCGAGCACGACATCCACGCCGGCGCCGGCGGTGAACTCCTTGATGGATGCGGCGAAATCGGCCGCCTTGTAGTTGATCGCCGCGTCGGCGCCCAACCGGACGCAGGCGTCGCACTTCTCGGCGCTGCCAGCCGTCGCATACACGCGGGCGCCGAACTCGTGCGCAAGCTGAATTGCCGTCACGCCGATGCCGCTGGTCCCGCCATGCACCAGCGCGCTCTCGCCGGGCGCGAGCCTTCCGTGGCCGAACAGGTTGGCCCATACGGTAAAATAGTTTTCCGGCACCGCCCCGGCGTGGACCGCGTCATAGCCCTCCGGCCAGGGCAGGCACTGAGTGCCAGGCGCCGTGCAATACTCGGCATAGCCGCCGCCATTGGTCAGCGCGCACACCGTGTCGCCAACTTTCCATCCGGCGTCGCCGTTCGCCGCCGCGACCTCGCCCGCGACCTCAAGCCCCAGCAACGGGCTCGCGCCCGGCGGCGGCGGATAGGCGCCCAGCCGCTGCTGCACGTCCGGCCGGTTCACACCGGCGGCCTGGACACGGATCAGCACCTCGCCCGGCGCCGGGGCCGGCACTGGGCCGGTGGCGATCCGCATCATTTCCGGCCCGCCGGACGTATGGGCGATATGGCGCATCTCGGTCGGCACTGGCATGTCGGACATCCCCTGATTTGGCCGGAACGTCCGCGCCCCGGCGAGCTCTGTCAATGCGTTTGCGCGGTCCCTGACGACGCTGGATGGTCGCGCTAGAAGTGGAACGCCAATGGCGCGAAAAAGCCGATTGCGCCCATTCCGAGGCCGCCAACCCCCAGCAGTATCGACACGGCCGCCAGCGTGGGCACGGCTGTCACGATCGACGCCGAGGCGATGACGATCGCAATCTCGAACAGCGCCGCGGAATACTCGTAGAAGTGGTACTTCGCCATCGAGAGGTCGCGTTCCTCCTCCAGATGCCGCGCGCGTTCGGTAAGTTCCTTGCGGCCCTCGCCGGTGCTGGGCTCGCTTTCCCAGCGTGTGGCGGTGTCCCGCCACGCCTTCTGCTGCGCCTCGATCGCGGCGCGGACGGCCGGGTCGGTCGTGGTCGCCTTCTGCACCTCGGCCTGCTCAGCCGCCGTCCGCACCGCGGTTTGGCGTATGGTGCGGGCTTGGAAGAACGCCCAAGTGTTCGACGCCTCGACGTTCCGGGTGATCACCTCGGTCTGCGAACTTTTGGCGCCCGTCCCGACCAAGGCCAGGAACAGCGCCAGGATGGCAATCAGCAGGGCGATCCGCTTATCGCCCCCGTGTTCTATGTGCCCGTGCTCGCTCATCGTGGTCCCATCGCCAGAAAGCGCCGTCTTTGGCATGGATCGGGCCGTCGGCAAACTCGCGATGAAGTCGTCTTCCCTCGGGCGAAGGGGCACGAGGCGATTGCCGTAGCCGGACAGTGGACGTTGTCCGATCGCGGGCTTAGCTTTTCCGTCATGCCGATCGACGCCGACGCCCTGCTCCGCCACCCGATCCCCGACGTGCGACAGCGCCTGACCGCGCGGGACGCCGTGCTCTATGCCCTCTCGATCGGGCTCGGGCAGGACCCGCTCGACACGCGGCAGCTCGCCTTCGTCGACCATCACCGCGATCTGCGCGCCCTGCCCTTCATGGCGGTCGTGCTCGGCCATCCCGGGTTTTGGCTGACCGACCCCCGCACCGGGGTGGACGCGGTGCGCCTGGTGCACGGCGAGCAGGGCATCGTCATCCACCGCCCTTTCCCGATCGGCGGTGAGATCATCGGCCGCACCCGCGTGACCGGACTGGTGGACAAGGGCCCGGGCCGCGGCGCGCTGCTGTATAGCGAGAAGCTTGTATTCGACGCAGCCGCCGAGACGCTGCTGGCCACCACGACCAGCACGACGTTCCTGCGTGGCGACGGCGGCTTCGGCGGCGCGTCTGGCCCCGTGCGCCCGCCGCATCCCGTGCCCAGTGGGCCGCCGGACCATGTCGTCGACCTGCCGACACGGCCGGAGCAGGCGCTGCTCTACCGGCTGAACGGCGACGACAACCCGCTGCACTCGGACCCCGCGGTGGCCGCAGCCGCCGGCTTCCCGCGCCCGATCCTGCATGGGCTGTGCACGCTCGGCATCGTCGGCCACGCGCTGCTGCGCACCCTCGGCGGCTACGACCCGGCCCGGTTCTGCGGGCTCGACCTGCGCTTTTCCGCACCCGTCTATCCCGGCGAGACCATTCGCATCGACATCTGGAACGGCGGCGCGTTCCAGGCCCGCGTGGTCGAGCGCGACGTTTTGGTGGTGAGCAACGGACGCGCCATATTCGATCCGGGAACGGGAGAGGCATGATGCTCGAGGGCAAGGTCGCGATTGTCACCGGCGCCGGCGGCGGCATCGGCCGCGAGATCGCGGTGGCGATGGCCCTGGCCGGCGCGGCCGTCGTGGTGAACGACAGCGGCGCGTCGTTGGCGGGCGATGGCCAGTCGGCGTCGCCCGCCGAGCAGACCCAGCAGATCATCGCCCAGCGCGGCGGCCGGGCCGTCATCAATACCGACAGCGTGTCGAACTGGACGTCGGCGCAGCGCATCGTGCAGGCGGCTATGGACGGGTTCGGCCGGGTCGACATCGTGGTGAACAACGCCGGCATCCTGCGCGACACCATCTTTCACAAGATGGCGCCCGAGGATTGGCTGCAGGTCATCGACGTCCACCTGAATGGCAGCTTCTTCGTCAGCCGTGCCGCCGCCGAGCATTTCCGCGCGCAGGGCAGCGGCGCCTATGTGCACATGACCAGCACGTCGGGCCTGGTGGGCAATTTTGGCCAGGCCAACTACTCCGCCGCCAAGCTCGGCATTACGGCATTATCGAAATCCATCGCGCTCGACATGCAGCGCTTCGGCGTGCGCTCCAACTGCATCGCCCCCTTTGCCTGGAGCCGCATGACCAGCTCCGTCCCGGCTGAGACGCCGGAGCAGCAGGCGCGCGTCGCCAAGCTGCAGCAGATGACACCCGACAAGAACGCCCCGCTTGCGGTGTTTTTGGCGTCCGATGCGGCCATCGGCTTCACCGGCCAGGTTTTCGCAACCCGCTACAACGAGATTTTCCTCATGAGCCAAAGCCGCCCGCTCCGCTCCGTGCACCGCAGCGAGGGCTGGACCCCAGCGCTTATCGCCGAGCACGCCGCCCCAGCGCTCCGCGCCAGCCTGCTGCCGCTCGACCGCAGCCAGGACGTGTTCAGCTGGGATCCCGTCTGATGGCGCCCGATATCATGGCGCCTAGCACGGCGATGCACGAGGACCACGCCGAGATTCGCAAAGAAGTCGGAAAACTCTGCGCCCGCTTCCCCGGCGAATACTGGCGCAAGCTGGATGAGGCGCGCGGCTACCCGACCGAGTTCGTGACCGCGCTGACCGAGGCCGGCTATCTTTCGGTGCTGATCCCTGAGGAATACGGCGGCTCCGGCCTCGGTATCTCGGCGGCGGCGGCGATTCTGGAGACCGTGCAGGCCGAGGGCTGCAACGGCAGCGCCTGCCACGCGCAGATGTATATCATGGGCACGATCCTGCGGCACGGCTCGGACGAACAGAAGCAGCGC
>JAABUM010000334.1_pt1 | contig 88918 bp, 148 predicted proteins | sample 5559161 | NCBI WGS metagenome assembly JAABUM01 (sample SAMN10711868, study PRJNA513369) | rock metagenome | isolation source: Antarctica rocks | place: Antarctica: Victoria Land, Siegfried Peak nord
CAGGGCATCAGCTGCGCCCTAAACCCTACACCCTAAACCAGGGCATCAGCTGCGCCCTAAACCCTACACCCTAAACCAGGGCATCAGCTGCGCCCTAAACCCTACACCCTAAACCAGGGCATCAGCTGCGCCCTAAACCCTACACCCTAAACCAGGGCATCAGCTGCGCTGTCTGATGTCACGCACAACAGGGTCAATGATCCCGAAGTCACAGCTTGCGGGTGACGATGCAGAGCTGATACTCACCACCATGTGGTACAGCAGCCCGCCCTGCGCGTCCGTGGACTCGCGACTGTGATTCAGCGGTGCGCGCCGGCAGCCGGCAGCAGTGCGCCATACACAGCATGACTCCAACATCATTGGAACAGGCAGGAAAGGAACCTTACCACCGGACGGTACAGCAGCCCGCCACGCGTGGCCATGCGCTGGTAGTGGTGGTTCCCCTGGTTTAGGGTGTAGGGTGTAGGGTTTAAGGTAGCGCGGCACCTGCGCCTCCAGCAGCAGCGCCGCGGCGTCGCTCATCAGACAAACAGATACTTCATCATCTACGTATTTGGGGGTGTGAACTGAACTCTCACCACCAGACGGTACAGCAGCCCGCCGTGCGCGGCCATGCGCTGGTAGTGGTGGTTACCCGCGTACCCCGGCACCTGCACCTCCAGCAGCGCGCCGGCGGCCGGCGCCAGCGAAGCCACATGCGCCAGCCCTGCGCCGTGCACGCCCGCCAGCACGGTGGCCGACGCGATTGCCTCCAGTTGGGTCCTGCATCAGTCAGAAAAAGGCTGCAGCTGGAGGTGACCTCACCCAAAGACCCAACGTCCGCATTGCCTACTTCATCTTGCTCATTAAGGAGCGGTGCCATTCCTTGTGGCGCCAGCGAAGCGTTGTGCACCAGCACCGCGCGGTGCACGCCAGCTGAGGCGGCCGCAGACGCCGCCACTTCAATTGCGTCCTGCACATGCGACGTGAGAGCGATGCAGACTTTTGAAGGCTTTTCCTGGGTCCATAGCCGCGCTTGCAATCAGTGCCGCGGGAATACGGCGGCGACCGATGTGCGCCAGTCCCGCGCCGTGCACCTCGGCAGGAATAGTGCTTGATGTGTCTGACTCCAGCTGTGTGCTGCAAACGGAGAATAAGAGCACATAACAAGATGTAAAATGGACGCTTGAGGTGAGATCTTCGTGTGCTTTTAGTAAAGGTTTCGTGCGCCAGCCCCTTGACGCACCACCTGCCAGCACCAGCACAAAAGCTGCGGCGTCTGGATGCATCCTGTGGGGGTCAGAAGTTAGCAGCCGCTACACTGAGGATCTCATCACATTGTCCTCATGCTTGATGCCTTCCAGTCGTAGGCATCAAGCATCGATCGATTGCAACGCCGACAGGCGCATGTGCCTGTGCACTACAGGGCAAGCTCAACTTCAACACGACACTGGCGTGGCACGTGCCATCTTGACGCCAGAGCTCTGCCCCATCGCGCACATTTCGCTCTGCCCACAGCAATGCTCCTGTCCTGTTCCGACATGCTGGATCACATGCGACCGTCTGCAAACATCTGGTTCTGAAGAGTTGGTTTTCAAGGGATACACAAGCCTCTGGTTTAAAAGTGCTTTCTCAAGGCGCAGGCGCACCTCAGCGGTACCGTGCTGAGCTCCATGGTGCGAAGCCGAAACAGCAGCCGCCCCGGCCGACATTTGTGCGCCTCCTGTCCACTGCTGCTCTCCAGGCTGGCTGCCGCCTCCGCCGTCAGCAACGCCTCGTCGTCGCCCATGATTGTGCCGTTGACAGGGACGTCTGCTCTGCCGGTTGCAAAGCCATCTGCGGCGACCTCGGCGGCGGCGGCTTCTCGCAGCAGCAGCCGCCGCCGCCGCCGCCGCTGGCGCCACAACCCCCGCAGCGTCGCCCGCCGTATAGGCTGCCCTTGCGGGTGATGCTGCGGCTGCTGCGGTTCTGCCTGCCTGCTCGGCAGCCAGCGCAGCTCTACTGGTTGCGCCGCAGGCTGCCGCGCGCTGGCGGCGCTGCTCACCCGCGCCAGCGGCCGAGCCAGCAGCCGGCGGCGCCCCGGCCCCAGCCGGCCCACCACCTCCAGCCGCGGCACGTCCTGCTGCGACAGGATGCAGCTCTGCGCGTTCCATTCCTGCGACAGTCAGAGAGCAGGGTTTCTTGAAGCCCTCATTTCCTGCCCTGTACAGCCAATGCAGAGTGTCAGAGGTGTCCTGCTGTGCCAGGGTACCCTGGCACCGGTGCAGCTCTCGGGATTCCACTTCTGCGACACTCTGACCCTCAGTCTCTAAAACAGACACCGAGACCAAACAGGCGCGATTGCTTGGCTGCTCGTTCAGACAACAGCCTCACGTGTTGCATCCCGTACATCTGCGAACTGCGATGCTTTAGCAGGAGGATCTGCAACAGCAGTGTCGGATGTCCATATCAACGGTATCGATTACCGACGGCACTTGCCTGGGCCGACAGGTCTGCCGCCAAAGCTGCATGGTCTCGCACCTCCCGCCCCGTCCGCCAGGCTCGGACTTGCCTTGTTTTGACGTGCTCTACTGTTGAGGGAGATGCTGCCTCCAGCTTCACCTGGATTGCTGCCAGCAAACCCGCCTCCAGGGCGGCATGGTTATCCACCACCCGGCCTGCCTGCCAGCTGGTCAGCGTCGACGGCCGCAGGTGCTCGAACACCGCGCGGCTGATCCACAGCACCGTCGCCTCCTCCACCTGCGGTGCAGATGGTTGCACATGGCAACCTGTGTTCTGCTGTATCAAAACCGGGGCAGAAAACAGGCTGCGGGTGCGCAAACGCCGCGCAACTGATCCACAGCACCGTCACCTCCTCCACCTGCGGTGCGGATGGTTGCACATGGCAACTTGTGTTCTGCTGTATCAAAACCGGGGCGGAGATCAGACTGCGGGTGCGCAAAAGCCGCGCAACTGATCCACAGCACCGTCGCCTCCTCCACCTGCGGTGCAGATGGTTGCACATGGTAACTTGTGTTCTGCTGTATCAAAACCGGGGCGGAGATCAGACTGCGGGTGCGCAAACGCCGCGCAACTGATCCACAGCACCGTCGCCTCCTCCACCTGCGAGCAACGTTTGAGCATCCCTTGATCTCCTCAAATCAAGGGACCGGAATCGACACCGCAGGGCGGTAAGATATTGCGCAGATGCACCATATCACTGTTGCCTCCTCCGCCTGCGCGTGAATACAACTCTTGAAGGGGATAGCATGGCTGTTGAGGTTGGGCTTGGGATCATGTATGCACTTTACGCATCAGCACAGACCAAGACAGCTGATTCCAGCACTGTTTCGGCATTTCTTCCTGCTCAGGATTAGATACTCGCCTCGCCATTGTCCATCACATCGCCGCCAGCGGTCACGCCGGCAGTGCTGGCCGTCAGGGCATCAGCTGCCTGCGAGGGGATCGGCGGCCCGAAGACAGCGCGCAACCACAGCGTCAGCGCCTGTGCGGCACCAAGATCGGCTCAGTTTGCAGCGCGCTGGATGCCAGGACAGCTGTCGAACCACGTTATGCAAAACCTCCTCGTTTTGCCGTGTCTGTGGTGAGTCACGCAGCATCTGTATGCGCCAATGCGTCAGAGTGGCGTGTCCCATTGGGAGAACGCGACAAGTTTCTGCATCAAAGTGCTGCTTCTGCAACAGTAGTAGCTATACTTCCGGAGGATTCCTGTACAGCACATGCGGTGATGATTCGCACCTGCTGCACGAGGGACTGACAACCTGCTGGCAGCCCCACCCACACGTAGGTCAGCAGCGACCGCATACTGGCGTGCTGGCCAAAGGCCGCCCGCCGCAGGCAGGCTCCCTCTGGAAATGGGTCCTGCAGGCTTCTTCATAATTGCTCAGTATCCAGTGTCAACGACCATGAAGTCAGCAGCGCCTGCATGCTGGCGTGCTGGCTGAGAGATTATAGGGTTTAGGGTTTAGGGTAACCAACCGCAGTAGGTATACAGGAAATCGGACTGGGCTGGGCACAGCACCGACCAGCACACAGCAACACGACTGCCAGGGGTTGCAGGCTGTCATAATCGTCTACCGCCGTCGCCGATCTGTGCCTCTGTTTCAGTCGTCCTGATCGCAGCTGCGATGTTGCGGGTAGGGTTTAGGGTTTAGGGTTTCTAGCGGCACGCACCCTGGCCAGGAAGCGAACCGGCGCTCCTGGGAACAGCGCCGCCCAGGCTGCCAGGAACGGGCCGGCGACCGCAGGCGGCTCGTCCGCGATCGCCAGCTCAGCCGCCTCCCAGCCGCCGCAGGGTTCTGCCCGCTGCAGCAGGTGCAGCGCCACAAAGGCGTTGAGCAGGTCCTCCGTGAAATGGTAGAGATTCGTCACATCCCACCTACGTTGATAAAAGCATTATTTGGAAAAGCTGTATCGACAATGTACGCAGCAGGTGCAGCACCACGAAGGCATAAAGCAGGTGCGCCGGGAAGTGGAGCAGGTTCGTGATATGCCACCTGTGCGATACATAAATGCAGATCAAGCATCGAACTGATGCATTTGTGCATCAGATTCAGCCGCCGCCAGGGTCTGCCCGCTGCAGCAGGTGCGGCGCCACGCAGGCGTGGAGCAGGTCCTCCGTGAGTTGGTAGAAGGTTGTGACATCTCACCTGCAATTTAAAAGGGAGGGAAATTTGACACAGCCAAACTGAGAGCGGCAGGTGCAGCGCCATGGCGGCGTGAATGATATCTTTTGTAAAGTAGTACAGCTTGGTGACGTCCCACCTGCATTTGAGGCAGAAAATGTTATTGAAGACGGACTGGTGAGTATGATTTTGACATTCGTTGGCAATGGCCAGCAGCTCAGTTTCATCCCAGCAGCCTCTGGGGTCCGTACACCGCAGCAGGTGCAGCGCCACAAAAGGATTTGCAAGGTGGTCAGTGCAGTGGCGCAGGTGTGTGATGTCCGCTTGAAGCGCAGCTAGCAGGAGAAGGAACGATGTCCTACTGCACCGAGGTATATATTGAAGTCGTGAGATAAACGGTCAAGCTGAAACTGAGAACTCATCCCCACCTCGTCAGGAAGTACACCGGATGGTCGATTTTTGCGGCGGCGCCGGCGCAGACGTCCCCTAAACCCTCCCATGGCGCCTCTTCATACTGCGCCCGCTGCAGCAGGAAGACTTCCTGCGTCCTGTGCTGCGCCATGCGCTGCACCAGCAGACCTGCAGCCTTACCGCTGGTGCGGCGGCAGCCCAGTCGCAGCCGTGGCGCGTGCGGCGGCGCTGCCGCCGCGGCACTACCGGCAGAACTGTTGCCGCCAGGCTGGCTGGTCGACAGCAGCATCGGTCCGGCAGCATGGCACAGGACCCACCAGTTATCGTCGTGCGCTGGCCTGCGGGGGCAGAAGCTGTGACCACGACCCAGCCGGGAGTTGCCGTACATGATGGCGCGGCGTGAGCAGTGGTGCAGACACACAAGGCAGGGTGTTTCCTGGCTCATCTGAGGGCAGCTACGACAGCAGCCCGCAGCAGGATGCAGATGCGATGCTGATGCCGATTTTCGTCCGTGTTTTCCCCTGGTGTCGTGCAATGCGGAGCTGCACACACCTCTGTAAACACTGCACCCTGGTGCCGTTAGCAGCACCATCCGGCGGGCTGCAGAACGGTTCTGTGTGCTGCTCCCACTCCCGAAGAAAACCGCCGCCATACTGCAGCGAGGGAAGCCAGATCAAGAGCTTCGACAGCAGCAATATCGCAGGCGATGCATGAGCGGCGACTCGGGCAACCGTGACGGCCAACCCTTGAGCACTGCCATCTTGCGTGCCATTCTGTCAAGCAAACGCTCCCCAAACAACCCTGAACCACTGTGACAGGCTGTCGAAGCACATTACGAGGGGAAGAAGTCGCTCACGTGCGTATCACAGTCTGCACTGGGTTGCGCGCCGCGCGCCTCCATGCCTGCGGCCGCAGTGTCCAGCCAGTGCTGCACCGGCGGCGGCGCCGTCGATGCGTTGCCGCCAGCATGTGCTGCGCCTGTACACTAGGTTCAACCATTAAGCTGCATGACTGCTTGTGGGTCCGTCGTCGAGAATCCTATCGTCTTGAGCAGCTCAGCATCCACACGTTGCATCATGGCCGTGACCGGCCGCTGCACGCCGCTTCTGCTGCGTGGCGCGGCATGCATCTGCCAGCCGCAGCAGATGACGCAGCTCCTTTAGTGCCGTTCTGCCCACCTGCGACTGCTGGGTGTGCGTACACCGCTGCCGCTTGCAGGCGCTGCTGCTGCCGCAGCTGCACGCCGCTGCCGCATCGCGGGAAGCGGCCGCCCCACCAGACCAGCGCTGGCGCAACCAGGGCCGCCAGGAGGACCGCGTGTGGGAGCCTGGATGTGTGTATCATAGACGCAATGATATACATGTGGGCAGCGCTGCCTGCCACCTGGCAGACACAGCTGGCCGGGCGAGCAACCGTGTAGGTGCTAACGATTGGACAATCCTCCAGTCAGCACTCGAGAATCCACCGCCTGCTGCACTGAGCGCTAGAAATGCTCAGTATGAGGGACACGCTACGGCAACTTAGAGGTGCGCGATTCCGGCGCGCCTCGGAAGCCTCGTACACGCGAGCCACTTGTAACGCTTCATTTGACAGAATGCTAACAAGTCTCACGCCCTCTGCACTTGACGCTCACGCATACGTTTCATCTTACGAGCTTCACCTACTTCGAGACATGTGTTGCTGTCTAAAAGCACTGAGCTCAGCGCTGCATCTCCTGTTGATGGTCCAAGAGCAGGGGAGTGGCCAGGACGACAACGAGGACCTCGCAGTGCTCGTGGCTTGGCAAACCGGCAGCTCAGAAAGCACCCGCGCGGCAGGACCGGTTACACCGCCATCAAGCAGGACCGGCTCACGCCTCGCCGCTTATTCGGCATTGCCTGACGCCACCGGCGATGCAGACTTACCGCTCTCTCTGAGCGACTCGGCAAGCCGCCGGCAGACAGCATTGCTGCCGCCCCGCGGGGCAAGCTTAGGGTTTAGGGGTTGAACTATCACCCACGACCGGCTTACGCCTCGCCGCTTAGTCGGCATTGCCTGCCGCCGGCGCGGTCTGCGCCGCCGCCAGCGCCGCCGCCAGCCGTTGGCTTGTCCATAAAGCGCCACTCTGGCTGCGCTGCGTGCCGCCAGGTCTGCGGCGCCAGCTGTGGCCCCTGCCACCGGCTTCGGCGCCGGACCGCCCGTGTGACGCGGCCGGTTGCCATGCTACGCGGCAGACTGACCGCTCAGGAAGCGATTGCATGGTGCCCGGCAGCGTTGGCGGCGGCAGCGGCAGCGGCTGCACCCACGGCAGCAGCGGCGCCGCCGCCGCTGCTGGAGGCAGCACGGCAGTTTCTGTCGGTGGGACTGGCCGAGACCCGAGCCCTGGGGCAAGAGGCCGAGACCCGAGCCCTGGGGCAAGAAGCAGCGCCGGCAAGTGTCAGCTTCACGTCCCATCCTGCGGCGCGCACTCTCACGCCAGCGCAGCTGTCTAGCAGCACTGACGCTGCTGAGGATGTCCAGCCTGCCGCCCAGCGGCGCTGTCTCGGCTTGAGGTCTCGGCGAGAGCGCCAGAGCCTGCATGCACAGGCGGTTGGCTTGCGCAGAGCAGGGCACGTCAGCCACAGCCGCCCGGGCCGATGCCGCCGCCGCCGCAGGCGGCGTCCCCGCGCCGGCGGTGTCAGAGGCGCCCCAGGACCTGATGTGGTGCCAGGCGGCTTCGACGGCGGTACAGCGGTACAGCACACATGCAGCAGAAGCTGCTGTGCGCCCGGCGGCAGCAGCTAGAGAACCGCGCGGCGGTGGCAGCGGCGCAGACCGCGGCTCAGGCGACGGGACAGCTGCATCAGCTGCAGGCGGGCTGCTGTTGGGAGCGCGTCGCAGTCGGCCGCCTGGTGCAGGCACTGGCGGCCGACCACCGGCTGCGGGTGTCTGGGCTGCGGCGGGCAATGCGACGGAAATGGCGGCAGCCACTAACAACGATCCAGCAGCGCCCGGCGCGGCGCACCGACAGCTGCGTCTCGTGCAGCAGCCGCGGAACCATGCGAGAAGACGAGGCGGTATCCACAAACTGGCAGGCCATGAAACGGTCATACCGGCTTTAGACAGCCAGAGGCACCGGAGACGGCGCACTTCAGGGCTGCCGCTCCGGCCGCGCAGCTGACGGACTCGCACGAGGCCTCTCTGCAGCACAGGGCATGCAGCGTCGCTGCCGAGCAAGCAGCCAGGCGTCCAGTTGCTAACGAGAGCTCGCGACAGCAGCGACGGCGGTGGCAGCGGCAGAGCTGGGGGCCGCATGTCACCTGAAAGCGTGGCTGGAGGTGGCACAGCTGCAGCAGTGGCGGCAGGCGGAGGCGCATGCGGCGGTGACCGTGGCGCTGGCGGCGGCGCGACAGGCGGACGGGGCGGCGCACGCTCGGGGTCTGGCTGGGCTCCAGGAGCAGGTTGGCAGTTTGTAGGGTTGGAAGTTTGTAGTATTGGAAGTTTGTGTCGTGTCGACACGTGCCTTCGTTATGCTGCGCTCCTTACTGCAAGTTGAAGTTGCGCACACACTCCAATGCATGCTGTAGCTTCTTGCAGCTGCCATCGCCACGGCCAACAGGTCAACATGGCGGTGCCATGGTCCGTGCAAGCACTAGTCGGCTAGCCAGCATTCGAGACACCCAGCAATTGGTTGTGCGTAGGTTGGCAGACGCAAGCGTCGACAAGCTGTCGCCAGTCTCTAGATGTTGCCAACATCACGCAAGCAAACTCGCCTTGCACAGACCCTTTTCCATGTGTCGGCTCAGAAGCCGCCGAGGTTCGCTAGCGCTCTCTAGTCGCCGCCTTTCATCATTCGCGCCACGAATCCTGAACCCTGCATCCCTGCAGGTGGACGTAGAGCGTCGGAAAGCACGGGACGCAGCGGCGGCCTGCGAGGCTGAGCGGCGGGCGCGCCGCGACGCCCGCTTGCCAAAACAGAAGCGCGGCGCATCCAAGCGGAGGCGGCACGCAGCGCAGCGGAGGCGCAGTGCTCTGAGGCTGAGGAGCGGCATGCCACAGTCGCGAGGTGTGCTGCAGTGGAGGCGCGGCGCACCGAGACAGAAAAGAGGTCCTGCGAGACCGAGGTGCAGCGTGTCGATGCAGACGCGGCCCGCAACAGTGCGGAGGCGGCATGCGGTGCAGCGCAGGCGCGGTGCTCTGAGGCCGACGCGGAGATGGCCTCGGCGGTGCGGGTGCTGGCGGACGAACCCTTGCAGCGGCTGGCAGCGGAGCTCGAAGCGGCGGTGGGTCCAAATCTCCTTACTGAGGACGGTGAGGACGGCGCGGCGCTGATGCAGCAGACACACACTATCGGATGCAGGCTCATGTTTCCAGGCGCTCTTTGGTTTCAGCTTTGTTGTTCCACCAGCAGTTCTGCTACATCCGCGTGGGTGACTCTGTTTGGAGATAGTGTGTGCCGCATTCCGCTGCAGCGGTAGAGTGTGAGGTGACATGCCATTGTCGGCCACCAAGTAGGCACAAACACCTAGTCGACGGAAGCACCGTGGGAAGGAGACAGCATTCGGGCGCAGTTGTGTCCGGCCCAGCAGTCTGGCACAGCGGCGTCCGATCTTGGCATGTGTTTCGGGTGGCCATTAGGTGCACAGCACTTTGCCTGATCGCTCAGCTCTTGAAAACCTGCCCCTGACGATATTCCGCAGTCTGACCCCTGCTGCCCACGGTCAGGTCAGCTCTCCTTGCTTTTCCAGACTGCTTGGGACAGCCACCAGCCGTACAACACCCTGATGCATGATGCCCAACTTGCGCAGTGATTCACGTTTTCGCTTGTGTAAGGAGAGTGATCCTGGCATCTACGACTTCGAGCCGCCAAGTTGTGAGAGGCGGCACCTCAGGGCGATATCACAAAGCAACAGCTGTTGTGATCAAGTGCAACGAGCAAAACTCGGTATTTGCACGGCTAACACTGCCGCTTTGAACACTTCAGGCATTTCTCGGCGCGTGGTGTCCAACTGTAGCAGCATCCGCGACGTGACGCAGCAGTTGCACCGCATTCCTGTGCCCGATCTGACGCAGCATCTGTCGAGAACTTTCTTCAACAGCGCAATTCGCAACAATCAAGCAGAAGAATCCGCGCCATTGACCTGGCTTACGCAGCAGCGATGCCTCGCCTGCAAATCTCGCCAGAGCACATCCTGGCGTTTGCGCTCTGCAATGGCAGCGCAGTCGCGGCTGTCATCACGCTCGTCAATCGGGACAGCAAGCCAGTGGCCTTCAAGCTCAAGACGACCTCTCCGTCCAGCTACTTTGTCGAGCCCAGCAAGGGCGTCCTGGCGGGCGGCACAGCGCTCGTGCGGGTAACCCTGCAGCGACTGCTGAGCGAAAGTCAGCTGGACAAGGACAAGTTCTTGGTGCAGAGCACGGCGCTGCCGCCTGGGCAACTGAGGCTTACCGCCGAGCTGTTTGACCGCTCGGAGAACCCGGACATCCATGCGCACAAGCTGCGCGTCCGCGTGGTAAGCTGAGCTGCGCCATGAATTGCATTTGCAAGGATGAACACCGTCGCCATCTACTGCGATTTGCTGTGAGAAGTCTTCAGGTGCAGCTCGAAAGCTACTCTCATTTGCACACTTATCGGATACGCAGGTGGAGGCCAGCAAGGCGGCAGCGCCGGCACCGGCGGTCGTCAAGCCGGCAGGACCAGCGGAGCCTGCCGACAGCACTCCCATCGCCGCAGCAGCCGGCGTTGCAGCCGCCAGCGCAGCGCAGCAGCGGCTGTCGCCACGCACGCTGCCGGCAGAAGAGGCCCTCCGCAACCCTGCGCATACCGGCAAGGCAGCAGGCGCTACGAGCGGCAAAGCCCTGCATTCGCGAGCGAGTGCGCCAGCCGCAAGCGACGCTGCAAATGTGTGTTGCTCGTCGGCCGCGGTGTCACAACCGAGAAGGCATGGATCAGACACGGGTGAGCATCAGCTGAAGCCCACGGCGGCAGTGATACGCCGCCGTCACTGGTGGAAGCACAGCATGTGCTGACGGCGGCGCCCACAACCAGCAGCCGCACGCTGCGCGTCTCCAGCTGTCTCCAGCTCTTCCGTGGCCACTCCTGGCATGCAGCCCGTTCCTGCCGCGACGGCCAGCAGCTGCAGGCGGCAGTGTGCCGGCAGCCAGCAGAGCAAGCTCTGCCCGCGGCAGCGGCGCCTCGGCACAGCAGTGCAACAGCTTGTACCTCTGCCGCGCCGACTGCCCGCCTCAGCAGCCTGCGGGACCCAAGGCTGACAAGACGGCCTCAACCGCGTTCAGCAGATCCGGAAGCTCAGCAGGGTGCCCGGCAGCAGGGTGGACAGCACACAGCCAGTCAGCATGCGGCAGTGCCGCCCGCAGCAGCGGCGCCTGCAGCAGCAGCGCAGCCAGAATCCGCTGCCGCCGCCGCCAGCAGGCCAGACCCCCGGGCGAGAATTACCACCGGCACAAAGGCCCGACTTTGCATACAGTCCGGCGCGCCTGCTGTCAGTCCAGGCGCCGGCAATGCCGTCCGACAGTATGGACTCCGCTCAGGATCCGGCAGCCGCTGCAACAGCAGGAGATCTTGATGTTGCTAGGGTGGGGGAACGCGGTGCTGGCGGCGCGGCAGAGCGGTAGCAGGAGGTCGTGCGGGAGCCACTAGCACAGCTGCGGGCGGCGGATGTGTGGCGGCGGCGGGAAGCCGAGGCGCATGCGGCGGCCACGGCGCAGTGTCAGCAGGCAGTCGCGGTGCAGGCGCGGGCGGACCTGGAGCTGCTGGTAAGGCAGCTGTCATATGGCCTTACTCAGCCGGGGACATCTCAACACACCTCACAGTCTTGAACCCTGCTGCACCCTTACGTGCGAAACGTCCGCCCAGCTGCACATGTTGACTCATGCTGGGCGCGGGACACTTCCCAGCATGGGTTTCCCTAAACCCAGCCCACGTCTTTGCTCCAAAATACCAGCGCTCTGCTCTGCTGCCGCATCACTCTGGTGGCACCGTCAACTGCTGTTGATCTGCTGCAGGGCACCTCGGGTCAACCCATTGAACAACGCTCACGAAACCCATCTCGGTGCAGGTGGACACCGAGCGCCGAAAAGCACAGTTTGCTGACGCGGCCTGCGAGGCGGAGCGGCGGGCGAGCGTCGAGGTGGAGTCGCGGCAGGCCGGAACAGAGGGCCGGCGCGTCGAGGCAGAGGCTCGGCACTCAGAGACAGAGGCGCAGCGCGTCGAGGCGGAGGCGGCACGCGCCAAAGCGGAGGCGCGGCGTTTTTTCAACGGAGACGCGAGCGGCTGAGATCGCCTCGGCAGTGAGGGCTCTGGCGGCCAACCCTACCCAGCTGCTGGCAGTGGCGCTCGAAGCAGCGGCCGGGTCGAGTGCCCTCACTGATGCGCCTCAGGCAGCACCTGCCGCTGACGCAGCGGGTGCGAAATTGTGTGTAGTCCGGGCGCTCCGTTCGGCAATTGTCCTGGTTCTTACCGGCAATCTTGCTGTGACATGCAGGCGAAGGTCTCCTACAGATCCTGTGTACAGACGTGTGCCGGTTTTGCTGCATTTGTGTACATAATAACAGGTAGTGCAGTCGTACCTGATGCCGCCGCCGACGCCGTGATGTAACGTGGAGGCTGACAGACGCGAGTAGCATGGTCGGGCACCCGACAGCGATACACCTGGTCAACAGATAAATTCACTGCGTGCACAGTTGCAAAGGTTTCAATTTGTCTGCCACCAGTAACTTCTGTCTTATGGCAGGTGACGTAAAGCATATTTGTCACGGAGTTCAGCCAGCAATCTGGAGTGGAAACTGTGCAGCAATTTGCAGCTTGCACATCCTCATCAGACGAAGAACAGTGTTCAGTCTCAATTGTGGCTGGTTGCCGCTGCTGTCTGGCTTCACCGTTGCCCGATCCAAGGTAGTTGTCATGACAACCCTGATCTAGTCAATAGATGAAACCGGCCTGAGTGCTATTGTCGATTCGAGCCTGACTGGAGATGTGTCGAGGTGACTGCAGTGCTCCATCCACAATCCATCGTGCTTGTGTCCCGCGCAGGCCAGGATCTGGGCTGTGACGAGACGAGCAGGCTGCAGGAACAGCGTGTTCTCGCCTGGAAGAAGCAGCACTGTCTCATCCAGGATGGATGGGGAACGCCCTGCCCCCGGTGCGCACTGAGACCCCGGCACAGCGATTACCCGTTGACCTCAATGCGTCCTCCAGTTCACCTGCATCTGCGGAGTGCTCATGTGATGCATGGCGTGGGGAACACTGCATGCGAACAGGATGTGCTTGACCGAGGACTTCAGAAAGGCTCTTAGACAGCAATTGCATAGCCTGTCGCCCGATCGGTGACAGTCATTGGCTGTTTGCGAATGGCTTCACGCTGAGGTGGGCAGCCTGCTGCACCGACCAGATGGCGAGACACATGTGCCCCATCCTTGTATGTGGGAGTGTCAAACAGATTGTTGAGGCGCATTCGACGCTGCTTTGCTGCAGAGGCTGCCGGAAAGCCGGGGGCAGCGGCGGCGCCGCCGCCGCTGCAGTCACGAATGGCGCCAGGCCCCGCCGCTATACCCTCTGACACGCAGCGGCGCGTAGCTGCCAGTGGCGTCGGCGCCTCTGTGCCGGACGCCAATGGCACTGCAGCCTCTGGCGCAACAGCCCATCCGGCGGTCGCGAGGCCTGGCAGCCCTGGCGCCGCAGGAGCCACGTCAGTCAGCGGGGCGCTGGCCTCGCCGCCGCTGCCGGCGCTGCAGCTACCAACGGCGCCAGCCCTGCAGCTGTCGCCGCGGCCGCGAGCGGGACAGCGGCTCGATTCGCCGGAGCCACCAGGGCACACAGCACCCGATCTGCTATCCAGCCCAAAGCCGGATCCGGGCGGCAGTGCTGGCCGGCCGTTGGCAGTGGTGGCGCAAGCCTGGTGGCACCCTGATGGCGACGCGGCTGCCGGTGAGGCGGGTCAGCAGGCAGCCGGCGCGGGTGCCCAGCTGCGCTGGGCAGCCTCTGCGCCACCCACACATGGTAAGTACGCGAGGGCTCTGGGACTTGGCTCTTAAACCCTGGAATATACCGCAGCGGCGTTAGTCCTCCGGGGCTAAATTAAGCTGCTGGCTGTCTAATCGTTCACACCATCATGTATGTGCAGCAGGTGCCATGCTACTCGTATCCGATGGGAAGGCGTCTGCGGATCCTTTCGTGCATCGCAACGACCATGCAGGTGGTGCACCCGCGCGAGCATCTCCTGGGGCGGCACGAGAACCGGCGCTGGCGGCCACCGCCGCGCCCAACGCAGCCAGCGCCGCAGCCGCACGGGCGCAGCCGGCAAGTCCAGTGGCAGCCGGCAGGCGCTCTCCAGCAGGGCCCTCCCCAGCGGCAGCGGCGGCGGCCAGCAGGCAGCGGCGTGAATCCCAGCCAGGCAGCCCGCACCACACCCCTACACCGCAGCCGCTGAACGGGCAGTCGCGGCAGCCGCAGCAGGGGCCGCTGTCTGCGGCTACGCTCAGCGCGCTGAAGGGCTCAGGCCAGGTGCGGTGCTGCTTCCTGCTTCTTGCCCGTTCTGCACATGCTGAGTCATGCTGAGTCATGCACCCTGGCCGTTTGCTGTATCCCACGGTTTGCCGTACCCTACAGCCGCCTGGCGAATGCCACTTTCAGTGCAAACTCGAAGAGGATTGCTACCCTCTCCAGACAAGTCCATGTTCTTGCAGTTGCCGATGCAGGCGCAGTGCGCCACCTGCCACACTCACACGACGCCGCTGTGGCGGCCGATCGCGGGCGTGCTCTACTGCAACGCCTGCGGCGTGCGGCGGAAGCGCGCCGCCGGCGACCACGCCGCTCCAGCGGCCAGCAACGGCGGCCATGGCGGCAGCGGCGGCGGCACGCCCTCACCGCGGCGGCGCCGGCTGCTGGACCAGCAGCCGGACACGAATGGTGGGCGGCGCTCGGCAGAGCGGAGCGGCGGCGGCGGCGTCGGCAGCCCTGGCCACGGCAGCCTGGGTCCGCCGCAGGGCTTCAGCGGCAGGCGGCGAGGCGCGCCGCCGCTCGGCGCCGCTTGGCCATCCAACCGCGCAGCCTCCGCCGCCGCCGGCTCGCCCGACTCCCCAGTGGCCGCCACTCAGCTCCTCGGCGGCGCGGCGGCGCCAAGAAAGGCTGCCGCCGTCGCACCTCGGGACCAGCTGGCGGCATTGGCGGCGGCGGCGGAGCGCGTCAGCTCCGCAGTCAGCCCTGGGTCCGCAGTCAGCCCTGGGAGTGCGCCGCCTGGGAGTTCCGGCAGCGCAGTGGACGTGGCACCGGCAGGCTGCGGGGAGGCGCTGTGAAGCAGGTGAGAGTGCACCAGGCGGCGCAGCTGCATCGCCCCCGAATCTCACAGCCGATGGTCACTCTGAGGCTGGTCCCACGAGTTCTCCGACCTACAGCCCGATGCCCACAGCGCGCACCGTTTGCCGCGCGGTAGCTCGGCAGTGCATGCCGAGATGGCGATGGTGAGTCTGCAGCCATGTGGCAACACGTTGCTGAGGCATGGCGTTGAGTGCCGTGATCACAACCTCCTGACTTCTGCAGGTTCCGGAATCTACAAACCGATTCCCATGCTGCATTGCTGCATGGGGGCGGCTCCATCATGTCGTCACGGTTCACTGACGCCTGCGTCTGCTCGCCAAGCGTTATTCTGGTGCGTTCTGCCTGCGCCTGTCTGCTGCAGGTTCTGCTGTGGCATCTTGCAGACGCCGCATTTACCTCTAAATTTGATGCATTCTGCAGGACAGTCCATTGGACTTCACGATGCTGCATCAAACTTTTCTTTTCGTAGCAGATGAAAGGGGCTTAATCTATCGAGCTTTGCTGGGGCAAGACACATGTGCAGTCTGACTCTGACACATGTGCATGCAGACACAGCCCTGCATCAGACCTTCACTGCCTTCAGCTTCCGCGCCGCGTGAATATGGTGTGTTGCCGGACTTTCCTGCCAGCTGTTGATGCATCCGTTTGAAAACCGTACAGGCCGGCAAGGGTCTTGAGGGGGAGCCGATCCACGTTAGGGATATTGTGAAGGTGCCGCAGCAGGGTGCGCCGGGCAGCCTGAGCCAACGCCGGCAGCGCAGCCGCAGCGGAGCCGCACGTCTATGTGGCGGCAGCGACTGTAGCAACTCCGGCTAGGAAAATAGCGTCAGAACCATTTTGCAGGTACTGTATATGGAATTGAGAAGTCGTCAGGTCGAGATTTTCAAGGGAAGCCGAGCAGTCAGAGGCAGGCGAGTTTGCTTCGGGTTTGATGATGGTGCACTGGGCGCTGAAGCAGCCAAATACAGCGTTTCAGGCAGACTTGATGTGCTTCTTGCTGGCCTGCTTTCACGAGGTTTTGTTTGTGGTGCCGGACGGAGCCTCCCTTCAGGCGGACAGGCTTCGTTCGATCTGACACCTCCATTGATGTCGAGGACAAAATTGAAAGTCGCTGCTTTTGCATGACTGTGAGGCTGCCGAGGCTGGAACTCTGTCACTTGTGTTTCTTGCAAGTCGATTGTCTGAACAGACAGGAAGAACCCTTGCTATGCTGGCAGAGTAAAAGCTACAGACATGCAGCCGCCGAAAAATCCGCCGCACTTGCATGTCAGCCTAATGGCGTTCTGCCATGGCGCTCTGCCAGCCAAGCATCGTTTTGCATGTGATCTCTGCCTCACGACTAATTTGCTCCAGTGCATCAGCCTGCCGCGGCGCCCCAGCCGCCGTGAGTGCGGCCGTCACCTGTTACATTACGGGTAGACCAAGCGCAGCAGGAGGCCGCAAAGGTGAAGCGGGGGGCGCGTGCGCAGCAGCTGGTCTGGTGCGGATTCCGCAGATTCTGCCAGATGCAGGTTGCATCTTCAGCTGACAGATGCCGGTGCCGGCATGGCTGGTATCTGCCAAAAAGCTCGGGAATTCTTGTGCTATCAAGTCAAATCAAGCAGTTCTGCGACATAGTATGTAGAGGTCAGACTTCAATTCTGCCGCATGAGGTCGCAAGGTGACGGTTCGGTTTGAATGGCAGATTGGCAACGCAACAGGAAGCGAAGTCGGTGTCGGCTGAATGAAGTCTGTTTGTAGTCGCTTGACTGGCAGGTACTTGAGTGTTTATGGGTGGCCACTTTCGTTCATATGAACCTTGTCACCATCAGCACTCGCTAGACGCACGTGAGCGATTAACTGGCATTTGGTGTTTCGGCACAATGCCTCCCCATCATTCCCCTCATGAGTGCGCTCCATCGAGACAGGCCATAGCATTTGAAATACGTGCAGAACTTGCTCTGACATCTCCTGATCAAAATTTCACTGCTTTCAATCGATGCCTGTGAGCACTACCCTGGTATACTTGTAGCGACTCGAGCAAATTTGGCGTGGAGTGCACACCTGACAGACCCATGGATCTGACTGGGATTATCTGGCTGCAATTTAACCTAGTGTACCCGTTTCGTCGATTTGCTTCGAACCCTGCTGTGCTGCTGGCTCCGGCTTCAACCAGCTACCGCAAAAGCGGCACTGCCCTGTGTCAGCACCGCACCGCCGAAGTCAGCAGCGTTGAAGAGCGGTGGAGGCGGCGTTTCAGGTCGCACCCCACCCTGGAGCGCCTGCGGCAGCACAAGCGCTTGCTGATGTAAAGTACATGGAGGGCACCGCGATGTCAACAAGTTCAAAGTGCAATGCAAACAGGGAACACGTGTTTTGGAACAGCGCAGCACCCTGGAAGATCTGGCAGTGATCTGCCAGTGACATGCCATTGCCGAGCAAGGGCTTCAACGATCAATTGCAGCGCACCGGTAGCTGAGCGAGAAGCTGCGGCTGCGGATTAACCAAAGCTGCGGTCGGCAGCGCGGAGGCCGGCACAGCAGGAGGTAGCGTCTCAGCCGGCGTCGTCAGCACGATGGGGCCAGCGTAGGTGAGGCGATGCTAGGCACCTGAAGCAGGCGGGGCTCAGTAGGCGCGGGCGTCGGCGAGACCGTGGCAGGCGGCAGCGTTGGCGGTGCGGTCTGTGCCAGCGGCGGCGCAAGCGGGCGGGTCAGGAGGGGAGCTGGTGGGCTGGTGGCGGCAGCTGAGGCTGCAGGAGCGGCGGTGGGAGTGGCCGAGGAGGCTGCAGGGGCGGCGCCGACAGGGATGCAGCCTGGAACGTGGTTGCCGCTGCTGGCATTGACCAGCGCCGCATTATCGCTGATGAGCCTGCAAGATGCAGGTCGACATTTGAAGGGAGAAGTTCAGTGCTTTCAGAACTGGCAACAGCTGTTGAGTGCTTCAGGGCGGAAATAAACGCATGGACTGCAGGAACGTTGCGCAGCAGTTCACCCTGGCGTCAGGAGCCTCTGTCTTTCGAAAAAACTGGCAGTGGAAAGCCAGTGGCGGAACTCAAATGCAGAAAGAACTTAGGGTGTGAGAGGAATTCACCGCCAGGTTGTGTCGTTCTCCTGCACAGCCCGGTCCCCACGGAGATCCCCTTCCGGCGCCCACTCCCAGAACATCGCACCGCGCAGCGGACGGTTATCGTTCAAGCTGGCCGCCACTGCCTGGTAGGCCGTCCTGTGGGGCAGCCAGCGCAAGTGTGGACAGCAAGCTGGAGGCGCAGATTTCTCGTGAGGAAGGGTGTGGACTGCGGCCCTTTGAAACCGGCAGCATGTCGAGCTGATGTCAGAATCGTCACACTTGCCTGGCAGGCCGCAGCGAGCGGTCCACGCTTGATGGGGACAGTGAATCCAACAAGATCGGAGATGCTAAGCCCACCGGTGGGCTTAGCCAGGGTACCCTGGCATGCCCCTTGTCAAGATGCGAACTCTGCATACCGAGCGGCTGAAGGCTCTGGATCCTGCACTCATGACGCACCTGTACAGCGGGTCGCGCAGACGCGGGATGTTGGCGGCGGTGCCGCTCGCTATGGTGCCGAATTCCTCCAGCAGCAGCGGCCGGCCGAGCGCCGCCGCCGCAAGGTTGTGACCCTCGATCCACCGCTCCGGGAAAGCAGGATCTGCAGCGCAAGTGAGCCATGACTCGGCCTACATCTGCAAGCAGCAGCAGCTTGTTAAGCGCGGACGCCGCCAGACGCGGCCGCCGCAAGATTGTGGCACTCGAGCCACCTCTCCGGAAGCCCCGGCTCTGCAGTTCATGTGGAGCAGATGTCTTTCGCTTGGACATAAAACGAATTCAGCGCTACCGCCGCGAGCTTGTTGCCTTCGATCCAGCGCTCTGGAAAGCCCGGGTATGCAATATTTACGCTGCCAGCGTCTGCTTTACGCTGCCAGCGTCTTTCTTATGTAAAACATGTGCAAACCACTGCCAGCAGCTTTTGAGACTTGTCACCACCAGAATGTGGCTCTCGAATCATTGCGATGGTCGGCTCGGTCTGCAGCATGGAGTAGGCCTGTGAATCGATCTGGATTTTAACTATGGTATTCCTGCAATTCAGGATTTTGAAGAGCATGATGCTGCGCGGACATGTCGGTGCTACTTCTGCGTCCGCGTGATTTGCAAGGACCTTATACGCAGTTGCAGACACACGCTGACCCTAAACCCTAAACCCTAAAACACGTGCGTTTTCCGCACCGTAGAGCTCGGCCCAGTTGTCCGGCCATAAGTGCGCGACCGCAAAGTCGATCGCTGGCAGCGCGTGCTGCGCCGAAAAGTCCTGGCCGGTGCCGTAGCTCCAATTCTTGGGGCCCGCAGAAATTGGCGTCATCGGGTTGCCCCAGGGGTTGAAGGGCGCCCACGGGCTGCCCTCTGGCCAGAAGCCCTCCTCCCCGGTCGTCACCTGCGCATTCGATGGTTGAAAGAGAACCTGAACTTGAGTTCCAGACGAATAATGAAGTGTCAGAATGGCACATGTTTCCAGTTCAGAGACCTAGCAATATGCGGTGGTGACGCGTGTCACCCACAGAAGCAGTGTCACATGTTACCAGGTGGTAGGGGTCGATGCCCCTGATGAAGTTGGCGGTAGAGTTGACAAAGGCGGTCGTCTGCGCTGGGAGGCCTGCATGACGCGATACAGGTTGCGTGTACTGAGCGGTCAGAATTTCGGAGCGAAACACCTTGACGGACATCCGCGCATCCATTCAAAAGCTTTCTGTGCAGGAGCATCGATACTCCTGCGAAGATATCTCCGCCTGCAACGTTGCAGCCAAATGCCTGTGTGTGCCGATGCACGTGGAGGACTGCCGGCCCAGTGCGGGCGTCTCATTGCGAGACAATCTGAACTCAAGGTGCACACGCATGCTCACATTCACGAGGAAAATCTGGAAAAAAATGCGAAGATCTTGACCTGGTGCCCTTTGGCTCGCCGGGTTGCGGGGCTCGTTCATGACATTCCAGGCTAGAATGGCGGGATCCGCGCTGTAGGTGCGATTGTTGAAAACGTTGACCCGATTGACCACCTGCAGGAGGTTTGCGTTTTCAAGCTCAACCTCAGATGCACGACTGCCCGTATTGGTACCGCCGTCTGCAAACCCTAAATCCTAAACCCTACATATCGCTGGCGCTGTTTGCCAATGCGAGCACGAGCAAATAAGTTTGCTGGATGCTGGTCGACAAGAGGCCATGGGTCACAGCATCCACACCAGTGTGTCAGCAGCTCAACGCTGGTCTATGCTGACACGATTAGGTTTCCAGGGGCGCATCACCTGGCGGATGTGCGCCTGGTACAGAGTCTGCGCCGCGCTGGAGCCCCAGAAGGCGTCCTTGTTGGGCAGGCGCGCCCAGCGGACGTACTGCGAGTTCAGGTCAAACACCGGATAATCATGGTGCCTCTCAGAGGATGTAGTAACAAACATGATTCAACAGTCCTAGTGGATGTAGGTCTTGAGTGTACCCCGACTGTGGTCTGTCTTCGCCACGATGGTCAAAGTGCGTCGCCATGCGGGGTGAAGGCTGTATCATGCTGCCAGCCATGCTTGGAGACGTCCGCAGCCGGCTTGGAATGAACACATAACTGGAACGCGTCCAGCGCCGCAGTTGCACATACGCGGAGTCATGGTGCTACTGCCAGAATGCACACGTTGCCAACGCCAACGTGAACCTCCCCCAGTAATCTGCTGAGCGCGTGATGACTGTAAAGCGGATGGGAGAACAAACCAACAGTAGAAAGAGAAGAAATGGGAACGCGCACGTTGCCGACGCCATCGTGGTTCTCCCAGTAGTTGTTGAGCGCAACGATAACTTTGATGCCAAACCGCGCCGCCTGCGCCAGAACGTAGTCGACGCCGCGGAAGACGTCCTCGTCAAAGACACCTGCACAGCGACCCATTAATCAGTCACGATTGCAATATTGATATCGTGACCTCAGCTGGCCAGCCTGGCAGAATCTCACGTAGGATGTCATGCTTGCAGCACCCAGACACGCTGCTGTCAAGCTGTGGAGAACGCCTCGCGGGAGCTGGCTGGTGCATTGTAGCTGTGACGTCTCAGGGTCTTTTGTGTCTCAGGAACGAACATTCTCATGGATGGCTCGACTGGCGTGCTGAGTAGTGATCGTCATTGTGTGCTTCGTACAGCAAAACCCGATTGCCGCCCGCCGCCGGGTTCGAGCACCTGCAAAGGAGCCCACCTGGCGAGGGTTCCAGCGCATCGCCGGACTCGCCCTGGCTGGCGAAAATGCGCACGACGTTCAAATGTGTGGCGTCGGCGGTGGCAAAGCGGCGGGTCACAGAGTCGGTAGCGCTGGCCAGTCCTGCGGTATTGTTTCCCAGGCGTGCCGCTGTCGCAGCGCCGGTGACTGTGAGATCATTGTACCTGCAGGTCACGAAAAGTCGGCAGTTCTTCTTCAGACCTCGGCTGGCCGACATGCCAGCATTACACATGCGGCATCCATGTCGACTGACCGTACTAGATGGTCAGCAGGGCTGCAGTGGAAGGGCATCACGGTGAATACACATGGCAAAGGAGGGAGGTGGATCAAATGAGAGCTGATATGGGGCGCACGAGTTCCAGCCGGCCGGCAGCCATTCGTTGCAACGGTCGTCCACGAACTTGAGGCCGGAAACGCGGAGGAGGCCGGCTGGGCGCCCGGGCGGCGACGCTTCCGCCTGAGTCACCGGCGCCGGGCCGGGCACGAAGCGCGGCAGCGGCGGCAGGCCGGCCGGGCCCGGCGGGAGCTGTGGCACCGGAATTTGGCCCGGCGGCGCGCCTGAGCGTAACAGCAGCAGGATTCCAGGTGAGCTAAAGGTCACCTGTTGCCTGTTCAGGCAAACAAGGCGATCACGAACAGGCATGAAAGCCTGCCTGGCTGATACATGGATACGCCGCAGTGCACTGCCAAACTTTGTGCGCGGCGTGGACGTATAGGCAACACGTTGGACTGTTCACACAGGTAGAATGTCGGTGTCAAGAGAATCGTCTCTCGGCCTACTTGCAAGGCAGGGCACTGTCACGGCTCTCATAATATATACATCGTCGCACCTGCCGTGCTTTGCGCAGCGGCTGGCCGCGTCAGGAGAGAGGCGTTATTGAGCAGGAGCAATGCCAGGATGACTGCGCGCATGCAGTGGATGATGGCCATGGAGGCGAGCCAGCCACTACTTGTGTGACGATATGAAAACCTAAGGTTCTTGATGCTGAAGGCTGAAGGAAAGCTGCCGTTGACATGCAGATGGCGACATCTTCAGCAGTGCTCTTGTCAGTGCTCAGGGTGATAACGTCATGTCGGCAGTAAAGTTGCTGAGAAATGCAAGACGAGAATGCGACATGAAACAAGCGATGCGGCGAAAAGACGTTCAGATGCTGTGCATCAATTGACAGTTTCGGATCCGAGTACTGTGACTAAGTCGCTGAGGGATTGCAACGTGTTGTCCGCCGACGTAATATTCGGAGATTTGATAATATGCGTAACACCTGTGTCACATGCCGAGACGGTTAACACACGTGCCTCCCAGACAATTGTAGTCTCGCATCAGTGTAGTCACGCTCAGGTGCTTGTAGCTTTCAGCTCCAACAAAGTAATGCTACACAAGAGAGTTCAATGATCGTCCAATTCAATTCTGCCACAAAAGTTGTGTTTTTGGCGCTGTACACCATCGATAGCCTGTCAGATTCTGGCTGCGCCGCCTCCAAGCAGATTTGGCGTTCACCAGTTCTGAAATTCTCAAACTGACAGAGACCTCTAGACGTCGCAGCACAGCATCAAAGGCGGAAGGCCACAGACGCGAACAGGTCGCCGATAGGCCGGTAGGGCGCATTCTCCTTCGCCGCCACCTCAAACACCCGGTTCTTCGCGGCGTCCTCAACCATCGCCTCCACGCAGATGTCGGCCACCTGTGTGCGACAGTGTTCAAGATGCATGATCATCAGAAACAACAAGAATTCTCTACAACCACCTCAGAGACGCGGTTCTTGGCGGCGTCCTCCGCCATAGCCTCCATGCATATGCCAGCGACCTGCAGGGGACTTACAATATGCGACGAGGCGGAAGGCATCGGAAAACGTCCAGACGTTTCGTCAGTCTAGCCAGCTTGTCAGTCCAGCCATATGGGGCAACTAAACAGAGTTTAGATTCCCGGAAACTAAACAGAGTTTAGATTCCCCCAGACAATTTGTCAGTCTGACCAGTTTGCCAGTCCAGCCATGCGGGACACCTTCAGGGCTCGAAAGCAGGCGCGCTTTTTGTGTGAGCCTGTGCACAAGCGCCGCCATTGCCATACCAGACCAACCGAAGGTTGCGAGTGGAGTAGCGAACCTGCCGCCGCAGGACTAAACCGGGCGCCGCCTTGGGCGGCAGCCCGAAGGTGTCGGGCCCCGCCATGGGAAAAGCTGCAGAGCTTTCAGGGTTCACACTCTTTACATACTCTTTACATATTACCAACTATGTAAAGCCAACTATGTAAAGAGTCGGTCAATTTTCAGGCCCACCTGTCGCCGCGGTAAACAACTGTTGCAAAGCGTTTATGGTTGTAATCCGACTGATTAAAGAACTAGGAAAGTTTTCAGGCACACCTGCCGACGCAGGATGGAGCCACGCACCGCCTCAGAGCGGCAGCCCGGAAGAGTTGGGCCCCGCCACAAAATGCTGCGAAGCTTTCAGGGTTTGCGAATCGACTAAACAGACAAGTAGGAAAGTTTTCAGGCACACCTGCCGCCGCAGAATGGAGCCGGGCGCCGCCATTGAAATCGGAATACTGCGCAGCTTTCAGGGTTTGCAGATCGACTAAACATACACGTAGGAAAGTTTCAGGCACACCTGCCGCCGCAGAATGGAGCCGGGCGCCGCCTTGGGCGGCAGCCCGAAGGTGTCGGGCCCCGCCATTATGATGCCGCCGGCCGTCTTGCCGGTCTTCACCTCGTTCGTTAGGCCGCCTGTACGAGAACAAAACGCGACGAGCTCAATGCAAAGCGTCCACATACGAGCTTGAACAGGTGTCGGGCCCCGCCGTGGCGATTCCGCCGGCCGTCTTTCCCCGTCTTCACCTCAATCGTCAGGCCACCTGCGCAGGAGACATGCGGTTTCAGAATGTAACAGAGGCGTCCAGCCCTGCCGTGATGATGCCGTCAGCCGTCTTGCCCGTCTTCGCCTCTTTCGTCAGGCCGCCTACACAGGAGTATTTAAGGAGATCAGTACCGAGAATCGCAGGAGCCGGAAGGGGGCCGAAGGTGTCGTGCCCTGCAGCTGATCTTGCCCGTCTTCACCTCGTTCGTCAGCCGCCTGCACTTGTAGGTGGACCGTGTTTGCGTAAGAGAATTTGCGTAAGAGAATTTGTGTAATTTCGGAATGCATCGAACTTGTTGGGCTCCACCACACAATGCCGCCGGCTGTCCTGCCGGAATCTACCTCGTTCGTCAGGCCACCTGCTCCCACTTTGCCAAAGCTTACCTGGCCGGATGATGGTGTACTCGAGACCGGATCGCTGCAGGGCCTCCTCCGCTCGCTTCTTCCAGAACAGCACGCCCCACAGCAGGTTGAGCGGGAAGAAGGGCGCGTCTGTGCCCACGCTTGTCACAAGCACAACCTGGAGGCAGCAGGATAACGTGACACACTTAGATAAAGATAAAGCAGCGACAGCAGCAGGTTGACTGGGAAAAAGGGCGCCACCGTGGCCACGCTGGCCACCAGCACCACCTGAGGGCGCAGCCGGTGCCAGATCCAAGCATCTAGGTCTAGGCCGTGCGAATTAATAATGCGAATTGTTAGTTGCGAATTGATTATGCCGCTCTGGGCGCAGCTAGTTCGAGGCCAGCAAGTCGCAGGCCGTCAGCGACGATACTGCATCCTTCAGCAATATCCTCAACATGTAGGGCAGCGCAACGGCTGTCCTTCAGGTTGAGGAGGCGCTGGAACTGAGCACACAGGTTTCCTTCAAGCCCTAAACCCTTGTGGACTGCTGCGCCTTTTGGCAGCCCACTAGGTTGCGGGTGCGCCTGGCGAGTGCTGTGCGCCTGGCGAGTGCTGTGCGCCTGGCGAGTGCTGTGCGCCTGGCGAGTGCTGTACAGCAGATCACAGCTGTGTGTGCAAAGGAGGGATGCACGGACAACAGCTGTCCCTGCTCACAGTAGAGAAATCCACCATGACATAGTCGAGCGACTCGCTATCCCAAGCCAGAGAGTGTACGGGTGAGCCATCACATGCCGAGGCCCACCTTTCTGACGCCGGCGGCCTTGGCGGCGGTGATGAGGTTCACGGTGCCCTGGTAGTCCACAGTGTAGGGTCCCAGCGGGTCCAGCGCCGGCCGCGTGCCGATGGCTATGAGCAGCACGTCTCTGCAGGCATGCAACAGGTTCTGGCTACGAGCAGCACGTCTCTGCAGGTATGCAACAGGTTCTGGCTGTGAGCAGCACGTCTCTGCAGGCATGCAACAGCTTCTGGCCAGACTGTGTGCTGCTGCTGCTGTGGAGTTCGACCCGGCTGGACGCTTCATGATGCTGGCCACTATGTGATGCGCTAACTGACATGTGCAGAATGCCAGAAACAGAAGACAAGTTTGTTGCGAGATCAGAGAGGGCGCCGGCCACTGAGAACTCACTGGTCTGCCAGCGCCTCCGGGAGGCCCATGTACTGCGTGACGTCAATGCGCCGGAATTCCACGCCCCGGGCCGCACCCGGCAGCTTCCGCGCCTGCACAGGCGACGTGAACAGCTTGAACCGTGGGATCATTCAAGGCGCCAAAGGGTTTAGCGGAGGCCGTGTACTGCGGAACTTCGCTGCGTGGCGCAGCCGTGGTCTGCCTCCGGCAGCTTCCACACCTGCGAGAGGAAGAACTCAGCATGTAATGTGTCACTTGTCATCAGTTTTACAGTGCGAGAAGGAATTCGGAGCTCGTTCCAGTGCCCAGCATCGCGAATAGCCACCACCTTGCAGTCCGTCCCACTGTGGTGCAGCATCCTGACCTGCGCATGTGTTTTCGGTCTGTTCCAAATGTATTCGCAGAGGCCACTTTCTGCCCCTGCGGGGCAGGCTCCAATGAGATCAGTCACACAGAAGAGGAGCTGAGTTCACCGGCACGCACCCATATACCAGCAACGCTTGTTTGTGGGTGTCCATGTGTATGCAACTGAGGTCGGCCGACGAGGAGAGATGGAGGGGGGAAACGAAGGTGACGGCGAAGAAGACCTCGATGACTAGTTGAGTGTTGATGTATAACTTTCGAACATAGTTATATGGATCATCAACGAGCTTCCGGCCGAGACGGAGAGATAAGGGTCCCCATGCTCGAGAGGGCTGCCAGCCACCACAATGGATGCTTTCTGAACGTCGTCAGTTGTGCACACGGTGCACAGGTTCTGCCCGAGCAGGCGTATGGGCTGACAGTGCCGCAGCGGCTACTGTAAACCGCCCCTGCCATGAAGAAACTCAGTTGATACCTTGCTGGCGTAGGAGTTGTGACAAACTGTGACACTACCAGAGCATGGATTGCCCTACGAGCGCATGGCCATGCCGTCCCGCACTGGTGTCCATGCTGTCGTAATGGCGCTGCAACAGTGACTGTGTGGGTCGTACCGCTGTGTAGGGGTCACGCACAAGCGCGCGCGTCGCCACGCCGTCCCGCACTAGCCGCTCCACTATGGCCTTGCCGACGCCGCCGGTCGCGCCCGCCACCGCCGCCTTCATGCCCTCAAATCTGCAGGGATCAAATGATGCACAGTTAATCAAATGATTGCACAGTTGATCAATGATGCACAGTCAATCAGGGACCGGTGAACACCACCTGCCTTCGCAGCAGGTGCGCTTTGATCGAGCAAGACCAAGCAAAACCCTAGGCCACCCACCTACAGTCGCCAACGCTGCTGCCGTCCGTGATCTGGCGGCGCGGTCCCAGCGGCACCAACCCCGACTCCAACACAGGCAGGCGCCTTTGTACGATAACGTTTTTTCTTTTCTCATCATCTTGTCAATATCACCTGCCACTACCAGCAGAGCTGCCGGCGGTGATCTGGCGGCGAGGCCCCAGCGGCACCACCTCCGCATCCGACGGCAGGTCCTCGTCGTAGCTCGTCAAAGGATCTGGCGGCGGCAGCGCCAGCTGCTCTCCGTCCGGCAGCGCGCCGCCGGGCGTCGCCAGACCTGAGGGAGACAGCACATGCTACATCATGGTATGCCATCAAGAAAACTTCTCGAAATGCGACCCAGACAATCCATCGGCGGCTCCGCCAGAGGCAGCTGCTGCTGCTGTCCACCCGCCGCGCCGCTGGGCATCGCCACGCCTGCATGCAGCTCAGAATACAGGCTGTCAACAGTCCGAAGCGCGCATCTGAATTGGTGAAACCAGTCCGCACCGGCCGGCCGTCCACTGCGGCTCAACACGCTTGCGCCCCATGAACCTGACCTCTGCTGCGGTACCATGCCATATATGCCGAGCAGAGCACTTTCTAGCGGCCGTGGTATTTGGGCCCGAGTGGCAGTGGGCTGGAAGGTGCATGCATGCATGCAGCTTCAGGATGCAACTGCTGCATAGTGACATCGCTTGGCCTGCCACCGGCGCAGCTTCGGTGCACATTAGATCGAGTAGGAATCGGTTCCCTCTATGTCATGTTTGCAGCCCGATTCGAGACAAGTTATCCGCCGGATGTGATTCACGTGCAAGTCGATGGGAGGTGCACTCACAACCAGTGCGTCTGCTGTATGTCATCTCCCGCATGGCAGGCCCGCGGAGTAATTTGAGGCTCGTGAACGGCTGCCTGCAGCGTGGAAGCGCATGCTGCGGGGCTACACAGCTGCTTGCTGTCGATCGAGAGCTCGTCGACATCATGCTGGCCTGCTGCTGCAGATGCAACGTCGCGTTCATTGGCTAGGACAGCATAGACTGCTCGAAACAATGCTACGAGGTTGATGGCGGCGGCGAAAGCTGGTTCTGGCGCACAACGTTTCGTGCTGTCCGATGAGACTGTCGACGTGGCGCCCTTTTGTTGGACCGCCGAATGGCCGTTGAATAAATTGTGAGCACCAGGTGCAACATTTCCAGCGACACTCTTTCACCAAACTTTTCCAGCAACCTGCATTGGGCGAACTCTGGAATGGTAAAGAGCGCCTCGCTGCTGTACCGCTGCTGCCGCCGAGGCGCGCCGCAGCTGGACGGTCAGGAAATTTAGACCTCTGCTGCGTGTCGCAGTGCAGGGGGGGTTTGCACAGGACAGAACAACACACGCGTCCGAAGCCAGGTGTCCTTGACTAACGTCGCAATTGTCTTATGGCTGGTGTCTCATAGATGTTCACCACAATAAGCTCAGATCGCATGCATAGCAATCTGCCGCTCAACAGCATCTTGCAGGCGGCAGCATTGCGCCGCCGGTGACCCACTGACGTGCATGGCCTCAGGCGCCGACGTGCTGGGCGCTGCGGGCGGCGGATGATAGTCGCTCCACCTCTCTCCTGCTGTGCGCCATGGTCCGCCGGCACACTGCGGCATTCAACACAGTAAGAGCGCGCATGGGTGACATGGCCTGACTCATGGTGCACGCGCCACAGCGGCATGGAAACGACAGCATCCGGCGTTGCAAACTGGAAGAATATTGCACAATGAGTCGGTGCACCATGAATCATGGCACAAAAGTGCATGGCCACTGTAAACCACAACATGCGAACACCTGGGGAGGCGCAGGCGTCATGGAAAGGCGGGCCGTCGCACGCGGCAGGCGCTGAGCGGCACACCACGCAGGATCCCTGCAGTCACATGTCGCATGTCAAGCGGGCTCGAGACATTTGCCACCCGGCCCATCTGCGTGTGAACCGGCTGGATCCTGCTGCTGAGGCGACAGGCTGGCTGGTGCGACAGACTTCGAGCAGTTTCACATGCTTTATTCCGCCAGGTAGGGTGTCACTGGCTCACCTGTGATGCTGCAGACCGGCGGCTGCTTCCAGAGCGAGGCGTCGATGCCGCAGCAGCGTCAGCCAGCCGCCCCAGCCAGCTGTACGCCTGTCGCATGAATAACAATGACGATTCGGTTAATGCTTCAGCGTTCTTTCACAGAACCCACCTGGCAGCACTTGACAAATCGTGTGTCATCACACACTTGCAACGGCGCTGAGGTGGAAAGATGCAACCTGTGCAACTGATGGGGTGACAGAACATGTGGTCAACGAGTTGGTACAGCGCTGCCACTAGCAGTACAGCAGTCTCCATGCATCACGACGCACCAGTTGGGCGCCCCCGCTTCCTCCTCGCTGCTTCTGCTCTGCTGATGAGCCCTGCAGCGTTGCAGACTAACGCTACAGCAACAAATACTCCTGAGGTTTTCATCTGGGATGGGACAGAGCATTGCTGCCGCGCGGGAAGGGTGCGACGGAAGAACTCGACATGACCAGTAACCATGCGGCATGCACATGGTGAGCACAGCGGCACACCTTTCCACGGCTGGCAGCTGATGTTCCGGCGGGAGCGCTCGTAGGCCTCTGCCGCAGCGCCGCCCACAGCCGCCGGACGACGCCCCAACACCAGACGCCGACTCTGGCTAGCACGATCGTCCCCGTCATGCACTGCAGGACAGCATTGACTGCGTCAAACACGAATGACGCTTGTCCGAGGCTGACTGTTTCGACACGAATGATGCTAGTCCAAGGCTCAGCAAGCCTGCTGCAGGAGATTGAGGCGCAGCGCCGCCGACAAGCTCATGGACCAATGCACCGGTTCAACTCCCCTGCAGGGCATAGACCTACCGTAGGTAGTACCCCCAGCACGCCTTCTCTATGTCATCATGTGTGAGAATCGAGCCGACTCTGGAGCCCCCGTAGCGAGACGGTGCTCGCAAAAGCTCACCACCATGAGCAAGCCCGCCGCCTGCGTGCCCTGCTCCAGCGCGGCCGCCGCCTGTCGGCAGGCGCTGTCGAACCGCGCCCGCCGTGATGCGCCACCGCCGTGGCGCCCTGCTGCTGCCGAGGCGCTGCCGCCTGCCTGCTCGCCCGGCGCGAGCCTGCTGAGGCGGAGCCCTTCAGCTGCAACATGTGCAGGCCAATAGGATTAGCCCATCAAGACCTCTCAATGGGTCTTCTGTGTTCGATGTGCAGGATACAGGGTAGATGTGTGTTCCTCAAAGGATCTGGCAACAGCAATGACTGTCAGCAGCGCTGCCCTGTCACACGCAACTGGGCGCTGGCCCCACCTGGCGGGCTGCGGCTGGCGCGGCCGCTGCCGATGGCGGCACCCGACGCTTTGTATCCATTCCTGCCCGTCTGTGCACGCAGGCGGCCGGGCCCGCCACCGCCGCCGCCCCCGCTGTCGCCAATCGGTCCGCGCCTCCAGGCAGGCGACGGCCGCATCATTCCGTGGCGGCGCCACAGGCTGCGCAGGAAGGAAGACGGTGCCTTGGACGGGCTTGACGACCTTGCAACTGACTTACGTGTGACGGTGCGCCGCTGGCGCGGCGGCTTGGCATGTAGGGCAAGTGTACAACTCTACGCGCATCGGTCATGGTCATGCACAATAGGAGCTGCAACCATTACACGCCATGTTACGTTCTGACTGAGAAGTCAAAATGTCAATGGAAATCTTGCTGACATTCTTGCTGACTGGAACGGCAGGTCCCTCGGGCTGACCGTGCAGGTGGTGCATATGAGATGAGACGCTCACCGTCGGAATCCCTTAAAACACGTACGATGAGCAGACAGATCACAGCAGGCTTATTTATGGGATCGTGGGACCAGACCCCAGGTGCCTCTCGAAAGGAGACTCGAGGCCAGGCCACGGCCATGAATGCAGCTGGCACCCAACTACTGCAGGGCAATATAATCAATCGCATGCCCACTGCTCGTGCACAACTTGCACGCAGCCTACCTTTCTGCTCTGAAGCTCTTGCAAACGCTACGTTGGCGATTGCATGCGCTGATCTCGGCGATAAAAGCGCATCCAGGTTGGTGCACCGATGCAGGGGCCGAATCAGCATCGCCACATGCCCCAAACGCCGTGTGAACGGCTGCAGATCATATTTACACGACTGGGCTATCGCATCGGAGGATATTATCCAGACGATCGCGCGTGTTGGTGGGACAGCGGTGCACCTTCTGGGGTACAGTGTGCCAGTGATCCTGTCGATCGGAAGGATTTGCGCCGTCAGTCGACGCGCGGTACAGAATGGCCGTTGATATGGACTCTGTTGTGGTTTTTTTATGGTCTGCTGGAGATCGGCTGCGCGCCTGCATGCAGACACAGAAAATGGAGTGACGGATGAGTCAGCAAAGCCCTATTTCTGACAAGATTCCCTGGGATGCTAAGAAATATTTGCCACCCGTCAGGCAGGATCAGCAGCACCACCCCATCCGTCAAATTCCGCTTTGCACCCCCTTCCGCGCCGCCGCCCTTCCGTCTCAGGCTTCCTGTCGCTGACCGAAGCCCCGTTTGCCACCCGCAAGCGCACGGTCCGGTGCCTGAGCAGCACGGCAAACGCCCTCCATAAGTATCTTCTCTGACTTGGCTCTTTCTGCCCGAGGCGGCGGCGCGGCGCTCTTTTGCTCGACAGCAACAGCAGCAGCATGAGTGTCGCTCAGGCAGTGTGGGCTACCCACGCCAAATATGCCACGGCCATTTTCGCCACGGCGTGCAGCTACGGATTCCTCTACACCGTGGTGAACAATTCCTCGCCCATCGACGACGCCCGAGCCCGCTGGTCAGGTGTGTACTCAAGATCACCAGCTGCTCCGGGCCTTGGCAGGCTGCTGGCGCCCAGGTCCGCGCCCAGTCCAGCTGGGTCAACGTCCTGGTTTGGTTTTGGCTGGATATGCAGCAGGCCAGCCACATGCCGATCCATCACAGTCTGGCAAGACTTTTGGCGCTGTCATTTGCAGAGGGCTCAGGGCCAGAGCTCAGCTGTGCCATGGTGGCGCCTTGCTTCTTGTCTCACCACCATCCTGACCACTCACTGCCGTAAATTTTGCAGGCGAGCGGGCGCCGGTCAACTACCAGATGCGCCTGGCGTCCGGCGCCAGCAGCAACACGTGATGGCGTCAAAGCCCCAGTTCAGCCGGAGAGGACGACGACGCAAGCTGCGATGGACGCGGCACATCAGACAGTAGCTTTCTGACAGCCGCGGACTGTATACACACACACGATTTTCTGATTCTGACAGCTCGGGCGGCATGAGTGCGCAGCAGGACGGCCAGCCGCATGGATGCCAATGTACACAATTTCGAGGGCACCATGCGAGCACGGCGCCGCTGCCGGTTACCATGCCAGGCCCGCTGCTCGTGGCGATTTTGGTACGGTGCAACAGCAGACGATGTGGATTGAGCGATGCCAGCTAACAGCAATTTTCCGTACGGCATGCAGAGAACGTGGTCGTCACAAATAGTTGGTCACACAGTTGTGAATTCGGAGTGGGGTGATGGAGTGTGTGGATGATGTGGCACCTTGGTGGTGCGCCGAGATGTGCGTGGTGCACAGAAAGTTCGAGTTGGTACCTTTTGTGTTGTGTTGTGTGAGCGCAGCCCAGCTTCTCATGCGCATCATGGCGAAGTAGGCACTCTGGCGGCACTGTGTGGGTTGTGCCTTGCCTTGTTGGAGAGCGCCGGTTCTTGATTTCACTACAGTTTCAATCTGCGAACTGAAACAACTGTAACGAGTCGATGTCGTAAGTGACGCACCTGGAGTTTTGCATGTGCCCGAAGCTGCACTCTGGATCTCAGAAATGTTGCATCAGCAGATGCAGCGCAGTGCACATGAAGCGCACCAGACTGTTGCATTGTACTTGCCGAGATGCACAGGTGACAGCTGTACCCAGCGTTTGATTCTGTACCTATTTGCAGAAATACAAGGCATCCTTCTGCCCGCAGCTGATTTCGCAATTGATGCCATGCCACGCGTGTGTGCATGACGGGCCTCCTTTTGTTACAGAGACTTGATTCTGCAAAGTGACTGCCCACCAATTCGAGCTGCTGCCTGAACTGAACGCTGTTGCCCACACAAACAGGACCACATTGAAGCAGCAATGCACCGCAACAGCCACGAAGAAATGGCTGCAACTTTTGGGAGGCGAGGTGCGCGGCCCTTGTAGGCTGAGACTACACAATTCCATCAACAAATGCCACGTGCGCAGCAGGGCGTTTCTGGTTTGGCTATGACAGTGCGGGTCAGTGAAGAACTCGAGCTCCTGAAGGCACATGTCCAAGGGCTGCATGCCGCAAATCCAGGCCACCGCGACCACGCCCAGTTGCAGCTCTGACTTGAAATGACAAATAGCAAAAATTGGACGCGTAGCCGCGCCTCCGTAGAAGCTCCTGGAAGTTGGAAGTTCTTGGGAGTGGATGCTCTTGGAAGTGGAAGCTCTTGGAATGCGACCCCAGACCGCGGCAGCCATGAGCGTCGGCAGCTGCTGCGGCGTAGAGATCGCGCCGCGGCGCTGCGCCGTCTGACGCTTCATGTTTCAGGACCTCAGGTTGCCGCGGCCATGAGCGGCGGCAGCTGCTGCCGCATGAGGTGGCCCAGCGCCAGGCGCACGCCCGCCTGCCCGCTGCACACCAGCTTTGCCAGGTGCGGGTACAGCCGCCTGCGCGAAGAGATGGACAGGTTCAAGAAGGGACAACCATTAGGCTCCATCCAGTATGGGATCAGTTGCCATTGGCAGCACAGAGTACGTGCCCGCTCCACACCAGCTTCGGCCACGTGTGGGTACAGCCGCCTGCAGGGTTTAGGGTTTAGGGTTTAGGGCGTAACAAGTCAGTCGAACACAAGCTGCCCTGCACAGCCTGACTGTGGCCCATGCACGTGTGGACTCGATCAAGCGAAGCCGACAACACGGAGATGCCGAGAGGAAGGACTGGCATGGAGATGTTTGCCGCAACAACCAGAGCATGGCTTGCTTCGTGAGCATGAGCGGCAGCCTGCTGGTTGCCGCAGCAAGCCGTGGAGGCGGGGCTGATGGACTGTCATTAACCTAGTTCATTACCTAGTTCATTACCTAGTTCCTAGTTCATTACCTAGTTCATTAGGAGTAATGTATCCCTAGTGACGGCAGGCGCCCAGCCACAAGGACACCAGCTGGTGCTGCCGCCTGCTCACATTGCACTGCGGCCTCTTGTTTGGAGCGACACATGCATTGTCGACAGCGCCCCAATGATCACTCTTTAGGGTTTAGGGTTTAGGGTTTCCTTCCACACCAGCGTGCATGCTGTCTGCGCTCGTGCACTGGAACGGGCGAGACTCTTGGAGAGAAAGCCATGCGCGCGCCGGCTTGACGCGCCAGGCGCTGCGGGAATTCGAAGCGGTACGCCTCCAAAATGAACGGATACCAACCCTTGTACATTGAACTACCCATGAAGAAGCGACGCTCACGTAAGCTCGGCACGCCAGGCGCCGACACAGCGCCGACACAGCGCCGACACAGCGCGGCACGCCTCCAGGTCGGCCTTAAAACGGAGCAGCATTTGGTTTTCACGTTTTCCTTGTCGACATGTGATCGGATCTCCAGTAAGGCCAGACTCACGCGAGCTCGGCGCGCCAGGCGTCAGGGGACACAGCCCGGTACGCCTCCAGGATGGCCACCAGCAGCGGCCCCCGCGCCGCCGCCTCCCACGCCAGCTCCTCGCTCGCCGAGGCGCGGCCCTGCAGTGGCACATGTTTTCCTGGGGTAAAAACAAAATTTCCTGGACAAAGTATTTTAAAATAAACAAACAAAACAACGAAGATGGTCGTGGTGCTGCTCTGGCAAGATCCCCTGCTTCAGCAGTATCTGCGCGGAATCGAGCGCGTGGACCGACAGGACCCGCCGCCTGTTTCGCCCCACACGCCAGCTCCCCACTTGCAGAGGCGAGCCTCTGCAGCAGCAAGTGACGATCCTTCTGGATCCAATTGTACCAGCGCTACATTGAGGTGAACGAGAGTGCTCTTCGTCGTCGCTCATGGCATTCCACATCTACCCATGGCCCCACTTCGACGTACTGGCGCAGTGCTGCCTGCTCTCGTTGGCGGCCTACTCGGGCACGATGCTGCGAATAGCGACACGAACCGCTCGACAGGGTCGCTCACTGCATACTGCGCACCCCTGGAACCCCTGGGGGCACCATACCGTAAGCGAGGCTGGTATTGCAGAAACTGCAGAGTGGAAGGAAACCCTGGAGCGTTTCGCACAACCGAGCACAGCCGGACCTGGGCGGTCCCATTGGCGGCGCCCGCGCCGCCGGCCGCGGCCGCCGCCGCCGCGACGGTCGCCGCCTCGTGGGCGGCCCAGGCGTCCGCCGCCGCCTGCACCACGATCGAGCGGCATACCGACAGCAGGCGCTGCTCCGCCTCCGCCGTCACCCTGCAGAAGGACCAAAGTCACGGTGGGCATGACATGCTGCTGGATTGTTTCCGCTGGGAGTCCTAGGGTTTAGGGTTTCCGCCGCGCCCTGCACCACAAAAGCGCGGCACACACAGACAGGTAGACAGCAGCCGCTGCTCCGCCTCTGCCATGACCCTGCAACAAGGGCTGCAGATTCTTTTCCAGATTCTTTTTCAAATTCTCCTTTCCAGGACGACGTTGCGGTGGGGTGTGGAGTTTGAGGCTCGCAGCACAAGGCGGACAACACGACGAACCACGAGCACCCCAGCCGCTGCGCCGTCTCTGCAGTCACCCTGCAGGCGGGAGAGAAGTGAAATGCAGCACTTGAGGATTCATCCTCTGCATACATCGGAGCCGTTGACGATTGCGGGGCGGATGGCCATCTAAGGTTTAGGGTTTAGGGTTTACACTACAGAGCACTGCTGGAGGCACAATCTCCCTGAGCGAAGCCGAGCAGCGCCTCATCCGCTAGGCTGGTCAGAGGAGTGCGAGCTCACACTGCAAGAGGGTGCCAGCAGGTGGTCAGACGACTGGGCAGCACAGGGAAGAAGCAGCGCCTAGCCGACGCAGAGGGCTGGACTTGGAACGCGCGCTTCCCAGCCTGCTGTGCAGAGATAAAGCTTCACGAGGCAAGGGAGGGATTCCCATTCCCAGAATGCCTACCTGGCCTGCAGCCGCGCATCTGCACCTGCATCATCCACTGGCCGCATGCAGCGTAGCAATGCCGCCACCAAGAGGGCGCCGCCCTCCGCCTCCTGCCGCGAAGCCGCGACGCAGCCCTGCCGTGATGCCGCCGCCAGCGCATCCTCTGGACCGTCCTCCACGTCACGCATCCCGGCCGCAGCCTGCCGGGCAACAAGTTGAGATCAAGTTATGGGTCAGTTGATGACAGCGTTGCCGCGCCGCCTCCAGACTGCTCTGACTCACCACTGACACCAGTAATCTTGCCATATGCTGCCTGCAGCATCAACGAAGCATTTAAAGAGGCGGGATCAGGGTACATGGCGTGAGAGGCTGCTTTGGGCCGCACAAAAACTCGGCCACATCAAAAGGCAGATGTGCCCCCGGGCTGCTGCGGTGAACCGCGCCAGGCACACGTAGCCACCAGCAGGTGCGCCACCCGCATCAGCGCCTCCCACCTGATCCATGGGGTGTCTGTGGCTGGAAGCAGCTGGCTGCATGGCGGCCGACAGACACATTGCGGCAGAAGGCAGCAGTGCATGCAGTCACGGTCCATGATAGGCGCACGTTTTTCTTTCGGCACGTTTTTCTTTCGGTACGTTTTCCTTCCATATAGACGATTGCTGATGTCGAGATGGCGTGCCACAGCAGCGGGCTGTGCGGTGGCGGCAGCACTCGCGCCGAAACGGTCAACAGGGAGCGGCTGCAGGAGGGACGCTCCAGTAGGCTATGCGCCTTCTGATGAGCTAGTTCGCACCTAGTCTCACCAAAGTGGCGAGGGAAAGTAGCACTGCAACCGACACCATGAGGATCCTCACAGTTTGATTGAATTGCAACACGCGCTGCAAGATCACCTGGAGAAGCATCTTCTTGAAGTCTGTGCGCACCCAGGCGGCGGGCAAAGCAGCACACCGCCGGCTCCGCAGCAGCGCCGGCAGCAGACGGATGTTTCGCAGCAGTGTGCTAGTTGAGGCCACGCTTCGACTCCTTTGCGGAGCCAGTCCTCACCCGAATGGCGGGGGACAGCAATGATGCGCCGGGCTCCGCAGCCGCGCCGGTGGCGGGCAGGCCCAGGGCGCCCGAGGCTGCGACGCGGCGGGCGGCGTCGCGGTTGAACGCCGCGGCACGTGCCACGGTGTCCTGCACGTGGAACATCATGTGCACAGGTGAGCAGCAGCCTTCGTCGTGAAGGGTTTATCGAAAGTCAGCGCCGCAGGGGCGGCGGCGCCGCGGGCGGAGCGGTGGTCTAACGCCGCAGCGCCTGCCACAGTGTCCCTGCGCAGCAAAGCATGTGTACAGATCACAGAAAGTGTTGGTCGCGAACCAATGTATCGAATGCTTCCGACCCAGTTTAGGGTTCAGGGACCCAGAGGCGATGGCGCGGCAGCCGGCTTCCCCGTCGAATGCGCGCCATCACATCTCGCGGCATGCAGAAGCATGTTATTGTACGAGAGAAAAAGGCGACTGTGTCGCAATAGGCGGCGGAGGAGCAGGTTGTGCGCCCTGCCTGGTGAAAGGAGACATAGCATCCTGGGTACTGCAAAGGAAATTGATTTCTGCTTCAGACTAGGACATGGATAGGAGACGCAGCACAATGGGGCGTTGTCCCAGGGCTTAGGGTTTAGGGTTTAGGGTTTAGGGTTTGGGTAGGGTTTAGCCTAAACCCTAAATGTTTGACACGGCATGCGGACCGTGCCTTTGACTTGGTCCCTGGAATGCGGTTGACTAGTAGCTGCTGGGCTGCTTTTGCAGTCTGAGTATGAAGACGCGAAGAGATCTCAAGTGCGGTAGACGCCGTTGACATGACCTACGAAGAAGCTTGGTTTGCGGGGACTCCCACCTGCAGCAGGCCAACAAGCTGCAGCGCCAGCGGCGGGGCCATGGCCCGCCCGGGCACCTCACATCTCCAGAAGGTGGAAAACACAGAGGTGATGCAACCAGGTTATCAGACACGGTGGACACCTGCAGCACGTAGACGAGCTGCAGCGCGGGCAGCGTCACCCGCCTGCGCGCCTCGCGCACCCCCTGAGTTGCCTTTGTTCGGAGCAGTAGAAACGTAGGTTCCCCTGATAAAACTTCCTCGGCTGAAGCACGGCGACGGGCTGCAGCGCCAGCGTCGGCGGCATGGCCGGCCCGCGCGCTTCGCGCACCCCCTCGTTCACAACAGTCTCCTCGATAGACACCAAGGGATTTCCCCCCACCTGCAGCACGCCGACGAGCTGCAGCGCCAGCGGCGGCGGCATCGTCGGCCCGTGCGCCTCGTGCACCCGCGACACCAGCCGCTGCAGCATGACGACCACGCGGCAGCGCCCCCGCGCTCCCGCCCGCGGGCCGTTTGTTGCGCCGCGGCCGCCGTTCGCCAGGCCTGCGGCATGAGGAAGGACGTCAATGTGCGTTGACTGGCAGCGGGCCCTAAACCCTAAACCCTTGCCACGAGCCGCTGCAGCATGACTGCTGCGCGGCAAACGTCCCCGTCTGTGGCCCTAAACCCTAAACCCTAGTGCCGTGCAGACGAGGCCGAGTGAAGCGGTCAGCAACGGTTCATGCAACAAGTGACGCCACTGGACGCAGCAGCATGATGACCACATGGCAGCACCCCCGCCTGCAGCCCTAAACCCTAAACCCAAGACCTGCAGTACATGGGAGACGCTTTGTATCACTGTAACGATCAAACGATATCATTACCTGTTTTTTTCCAAGTTTCCAAAAAGGCACTCGCCATTTCGGGAAACGCATTTTCCCTACCCCCATTGGAATGTTCGTTAGGCATTCAAGGATCAGTTATTCGTTTCCACTCTGGAAAATTTGAAGAATCAACACGTGTCCGTGTCAACTTGGCGCAGTTTGTTGTGACAGATTCGGGGGTAACATCGCAGATGGACATGGTTCCCTATGCTAGTCGAGCCCGCTGCGCAAACTTCTAGCAAGCAAAGCTACGACGCCCCTCGTGCAGCTGCGCATGACGCTGGGCAAGCACAGCAGGCTAGACGCTGTCGACATTTCTCGTGTCCCAGCCCTGGCATGCGAATGCACTTTTTCGTTACACACTGCGAGGCCGGCCAAGGACGCCAAGGACGTCCTCCCAAGGTACGGAAGGACGTGTTGTATTCAAAAAAGCTGACAAAGAATTTCGGTAGAAATATGCAATTTGGTAAAGTTTTACTTGTTTTATCGAATATCTTGAAGAAAAAAGCAGAATATTTATAGTTTTATTTGCTCACCTGCCACCGCCTCTGGTGCCAGCTCCTGCAGCGGGTCCTCCGCTGCCAACGCCAGCAGCGCGTCCACGACGGCGGCCCAGCCTGGGGCATCCAGAGCCGGCGCCGCGGCGTCGATCAGCTTCGCCAGCAGCCGGATGCCGTGCGCAGCTAGTCCCTCCTCCGTCGCCCGCACGTAGCGCACCAGCGTGGCCAGCGCCTGCAGGAGGACGACTGGGGAGTCGGTTTTGTGCTGTGAAATCGAGCAGCCAGCTTTCACCACAGCGGCATGTCGCCAGGCCATCTTCTTGGCACGCACCAGCGTCGCCAGCGCCTGCATAGCGAATGCGAGTAAGGCACATGCGAGCAGAGCTTCCGACAGAGCCGGCTGGACACCAGCCGTGCGCCACCTTCTGACGCCAGCATGCAGCACGCCAGCGTCGCCAGTACCTGCAGCGGATGTGGGGCATGACTAGAGCCACGCAACAACAGCCAGCTGACACCTCCGTCAGTCGGCTGGCTGAATGATGATGCATGCACACACTGCAGCCAGCCCGGCGGGCACGAGAATTCCGTCAGCCCTAAACCCTAAACCCTACTACGACCCGCAGTCTTGCCGCAAGCACCTGGGGCTGTAGCGTGCGGATGGCGGAAGCCATGTCCCATGGGTCAAGCTGCGCAGGGCGTTACCTCTTAGGGTTTAGGGTTTAGGGTCGCTTACAGTTGTCATGTGGCACGCTGAGCTGCCAGCACATACGGAGCGGAGAATGGGTCCCCGTAAAGGAAATGCGACATCCGAGTGTGCGGAAATTGCATAAGACACTAAGAACAAGTAAGCATCACGACATGCTAAAGGTCCTAACACAGCCAGTCGGCGCAGAAGGCGCTGAAACATCCCGCCTATGGCGGGACTCATACCAGGAAGGGAAAACCCCTTTCGTCCTACATGTGCTGCAAAACACACCTGGCGCAGCTGGCCGGTGACAACGGCCTGCTAAGACTGCGTCGTTTCTTAAAGCCGATTAGCCAAATAAATGGTTGTTGCTCCGCCCAAGATTTTTTTGGCTAACAACAACCATTTACTGTCATTATTCCGCTAGGCAAGCATACAGCGGGGAGCGCGCGGGACCCCGCTGCACAGGACGCGGTGAAATGTGATGTCGTGGACCAGAAGCACAGGGCAAAAGTCTGGTGACTAACCTGCCGCAGCAGACTCGCCCCAAAGGCGTCGTAGTGCCGCGATGCCAAGCGCGCATAGGGCGGGAAGTGGGCAGCGCCGTGGCGCAGGATGCGCGGCAGCCCCTCCATCGACCAGCCGGCCGGCGCGCCCGCGGCGGGCGCCAGGAAGCCGCTTCCGCCGCTTCCGCCACCGCCGCTGCCGCCGCCGCCGCCGTCCTCGACAGCTCCCGTCGGAGCTGCGGCCGCGGCAGCGGCGCGCGCTGCTGCCGCGTCCGCCGGCAGCGGAGCGTGCGAGGCGTTCCTGGAAGGTGGGGCCGGCAGCTCCAGCATGTAAGCGACGCCGCGCACATGCACCGCCTGCACAAATGCATTATCTTACAGCTTTGCTTGCTGTATAAGTACGCAAGGCTTGCGCCGTCAGCTCCAGGATGTAGGCAAAGTCGGGGGGAATGCTTCGTCTGCACTGCTGCCCCCTTGACCTGGGAGACTTTGCAAACGATGCGAATCTGGCCAGGTACGAGGTGCTGCCTGTTGCGCTGCGCCTGTCTGGCCAACAGCAGCACACGACGGCCTGGCGGCACGCAAGGCTTTGGTGGGACCTGGCGTGCGGAAGGTTTAGGGTTTATGGTTTAGGGTCTAGGGTTCTCTCAACACGCTGCTGCAGCGCCATGTGGCAGTCCGAGCACATGCTACGACAGCTGGCTACGCTTCCGGCCGGTCCCCTGAAGCTGATGCAGCGATACAGGCACGGTGGGCCACGGTCTCGGCATCACAGTCTTTTCATGGTTTACGTGAAAATCTAAAAATTCCTTTAGATATCAAAAACCCAGATCTTGAATCTATAAAAAAATTGCAGATATATGGCGGCGTCTCCATTTGCGCGTTTGGCTGCAACCTCCAGCAGCGCCCCGCGGCGGCGTCCACGCCGGTTTCGCGAGCTTGCGACACTTATTGAACTCTTGTATCGTGCATTTCAGGTCATCTCAAGACGTGAAAGCCGCCTGCCAAAGGCAGCGTCCAGACGCGCATGTGCGCCGTCGGCACCTCTGGAAGCGCGCCCGCGGCGGCATGCACAGACGGCTCTTGTAAGAGTCGTAGCTTATAGTCGTGCAGTCAGCGTCAGACAGCGTCAGACAGCCACCTGCCAGGTGGCGGCGTCCCACACACGCGCGTGCGCCGCCGCCACCTCCAGCAGCGCCCCCGCGGCGGCGTCCGCAACCGCTGGCCGTGGATCATGCCGCGCCACCTCGCCGAATGCGCCGGCAAGGTAGCCCCATGGGTGGCCTGCGCCCTCCTCGCCAGCCCTGTGAAATGAGAAGGAATATAAGAGATGAAGTCACTCATACAGTCACTCAAAATCGGCGCGGGTCATGCCGCGTCACACTGCCAAAGGCGCCAGCAAGGTACACCCTACTACAGCCCCGCGCCCTCCTCGACGGCTTGATGGAATGAGGCAGACGATATGACTTTGGAGCTGGTGGCCCAGTTCAGAAGGACTTCAGGTGTGCCCGCCGGGAGGGGTCGGCGGTTGGCTATCTCGATCGTGCAGCGATGCATGCCATACCGCACGGAATGCGTTCTGCACTGCCACTGGACGGTTCAGGCCCAGCGCCGTGTGTCGAATGACAGTGTGCCGACAGCCCATGATTACACAAGAGATGCTCAGACCGCATTCTGTCGACGATTTGTCGCAGCCGGAGGTACAGCGCCAGCGGGTTAGGCTGGAGTATTGCCGGATGTGTCGAGGTAACATGACGCACCTGGACACGCGCGTGGCGGACCGCGTCGGCAGCGGCGCCGCCTCGGAACCTGTCTCCGAGCCGCCGTCGTCCGTTGCTGCTGCATCCGGCGACACAGGCTGCGCTTTGTTGGGTGCTCCGGGCTGCGCCGCGGCACGCCGACCAGCAGGTGCCTGCCGCGCCCAGTCCTGCGAAATGGAGTACATGAAGCTACATTACATCGAGATTCAGAGGACGTTCATTTGTGGCGCCTTTACGCCGTCAGCTGCAACCCCTTCTGGGGAGCCGGGCAGCGCTGTCCCCCGTCCCAAAATTTGTAACCAAATGAGATGTCTGATGATGGCGGTGCTGTGTGACGTATCAGCCTTTCCACCGCAGCGCCCGACAGCGTCGGCTGCACCTCGTATGGGAGCTTGGCTGCTTTTGCACTGCGCCTGGTGGCGCCTGCTGCATACAGTCCTGCAGGCAGGGGGTAATGGGTCATTGTTATGAATATTTCGCTATTTCCCTTGGGGTTAGGGTTGGGTTGCGCTCCTACAGAGCTGACAAGGAAGGTCGGAAGCTGCTATTCACGACCGCTTGTGAGCTTTTTAGACGACGACCCTGCAGGTGCCTTGAAAAGGGCGCCGCTGAGGAGCACGCGTTGCGAAAGCACGTAAACTCCAGAGCTATGTAGTGTCTGGGCTGCACAAACTCTGTTGAACGGTGCGGCACGACAGTTGCGCCGCAGCTGCAAGACACTGAAGGCCAGACAGCAGGGCAGCTGTACAAGCCCCTGACTTCGGCATGAAATGGCGCACGGCAGCGGCGTGTGCTCAACGCCTGTCTCACACTGCCGACCTTTTTGCAAAGGAAGAGTCAGCTGTGGTCATGCACAACTTCTCTCCATCAGCCAGACCAAAGCTGCCGCCGCGCTTTGGCCGCCGCGCTTTGCGCTGCGACGTGTGTCAGGTGGATTCTACGGATGGAGCGGCCCTCGCGTCGCCGGCAGCTCATCATCGCACGCCTGGAGAAAAAAAGGTCGGGTAGCTATGAGACGTAGAGGAACACACCTCGGGCGGGCAGGCGGCCAGGTGCCGCGTGGCGACCTGCAGCAGGTGCAGCCCGCCGAGGGAGTGGACCTGGCCCTGACAGCTTCTGCCGAAGCTGCGGAGACAGAATTTGGGACTCTCACGGCGCACACCTCGGGCGTGCTGGCCGCCAGGCGCCGCGCCGCAACCTGCAGCAGGTGCAGCCCGCCTATGGAATGCCCCTCGTGCCACGGCGCCCGCACAACCGCCTCCAGCGCCGCCACGACGTCCGGAAAGAAGTCGTGCCCGACGCCCACGCCGCTGCAGGGTGGAGGGAAAGAGATTGCAACCCAAACCCTTAACCGTAGGGTTTTAGGTTACCGTAAACCCTAAACCCACAATGTTGCATCCATGACATGCCCTCGACCTCTGTCACGGCGTGCGCACTGCGGCCGTGTGCCGCAAAGAAGTCCAGGAAGATGTCGTGCCCCACACCGATGCCGCAGCAGGGGAACGAGCAGCTCCAAGGAAATCGAAGCATTTCTGAACTGCAGGGTGTTCTGGAAGACGGCGGCAGCTTCATCACATGTTATGAAACAGAATCGTGGCTCAGTGCTTGCACGGAAACGGTGGCGAAACGTGCTGCGGCCTCAACCACCTGGGGAACTGGCAACCGGTGGATTAAGGCGCTCTATTTCGGGCGATGTTTCGGGCTCGTGCTGCGACCGCTCGTGGCAATGACGGTTGGGTTCAAGTACGGCATGCGGAGGCCTGACACTCCAACGCCACCTGGTCGGGCCATGGTGGTACGTGGCGCGCCGAAAAGCTGCGAGTGTCAGCCTCCGGTGGCGGCCGTCGCACCATGCACAGGTCCGCCATCGCCGCGGCATGTAAGCATAAACCCTAAACCCTAAAGCGTGCATCCGGTGTTCGGCGTGCAGTGCGCTGTTCGTGTGTGACGTGAAATGGCTCTTAAGCCCTAACGCTCAAACCGAGGGGTCATTGATTGTGGCGCCTGCGCTACAGGCCGGATGGCGTGCATCGCAGCGCTGTTGACCCGGCCGCAGTGAGGCGAAGATTAGGAGTTTTGAGCCGCGGGCTTGCAAGATTTATACACCTGTACAGCGCCTCCACGACAGGGTGGATGGCATCCAGCGCCGCGTTGACGACCAGAGGCGAGGCATCGCCCAGCGCCACTGTCAGAGCCTCCAGCACGCGCCGCCAGCCTGTTCGTGACATCACATCTGTGTCAGCATCCTGGTATGTGTTTCTCGGAGGTGAGAAACTTGGCGAGCGGCGGCAGCGAAGCATCTTGCAGCGCCACGAGCGCCTCCAGAACACGGCGCGAGTCCGCCAGGCTGACACACGAACACCTCACGGAAGCCAATTCAAGACTAATGAACATGGCGACGCAAGCGGCGAGGCGTTGCCAAGGCCCAGCGTGAGAGCCTCCAGCTCACGGCGCCAGCTCGCGGGGACAGGTATGCAGGCGAATTCATGACGAGGAAGTAATCACGATCTGCTGCACCGAGATGCAGCCACGGTGTAGTCACGCAGCCATGGTGCAGTTCATGAGGCACGACTGGCATCAGCAAGAATGACAGCCTCACCGGATCCGAGGCCGCGGGGATGCACGGTAATGGCCGACGCCACCGCCTGCACCGCGCGATGCCGCACCGCCGGGCTGTCCGCCAGGCGTAGCACGGATACAAAGGGCTTCAGAGCTTCCTCCTGCGGCTGAAAGGAACACGGCTCGATGGGGAATATGGCAAGGCACGGTAACATGCCGGGTAGAAAGGAGACGCCGCTGCACCGCCAGGCTGTCCGCGCGCCGCAGCACGCTCACGGAAGGCTGCAGCTCCTCCTCCTGTGGCCAGCGCCAGGAGATTGTCTGGCTGTTGACACAGAGCAAGGTATGTCCACGCTGATTTGTCTCGAATACGCCAGTCCATCGCCGCGGCAGGCAGCCGAGACTTGCGCCTGCAGAGCGGCTGGTCATCTGGTCCCTTGCAACGCTGTTCAGCTGCTGACGATCGTCCACTCATTCACGATGAATGAGCGCGCACAGGCTTGTCTCTGCAGCATGAGCCTCGCTGCGCTAGCCTGATCAGCTCAGCAAAGTGCCACATGATGTTCAGCAAATTTTAATTTGAAGTAAAACCGCGAATTTACATGTGAGAAGTTCGCAGCCGCCCCCGTACTTGATGAGCCCGCATGCTCAGGAGCGCCCAGGACTGTGCTGCTGCATTGAGGTTTTAGTATTTAGGGTTTTGTCGCCTTGACGAGCACCATGACACCAGCATGGTTGACAAGACAGCTGCAATCCGCCGGCGGTGTTTGTGACGGCTCATGCTTCGACCTCGCAATTTTTCCACCTCAGCACCGCCAGTCTATCTGGTCCGGCGAGTGTTGACAAGATGACACATGACCTGATGGTGAGCTGCATGATCACTCGGAGAAACGGAAACGAGGCAGGGAGCGCACCTGGTGCGTGAAATGGCTGAGCTCCGCACGCGACAGCAGCCGCGACGCCAGCACGCCCAGCTGCTCCGCCGCCAGCAGTGCGATGTCGTCGTCCCTGCGGTGTGAGCGAGAGATAACCTGTTCAGATGTGCGTCTCTGACAGATGCACACAGCGGCAGCCCGCCCAGCTGCTCCGCCGCCAGCAGCTAACACATTCGATCACCATGATTAACACGAACAACACATTCGATTACCATGTTTAACACGAACAAGGCCAAAAGGCAAAGGGTTTCGGGACGGAAGCGGCGCCGTCATCCTGCAGGCTGCAACACACCCTGAAACCGACTGAGTTTGGAGTGGAGGAACTGAAGTGAGTTTGGAGGGCAGCCGGGCGCCAAGCTGTTCCCATCACCAAGCGCGACGTTTTCGTGCCTGCTGTACCAAGAGGACTGGTTTGCTGACAGCACACGCTGTGCGGCAGAGGCCAAAGAATTCTTTTATCGTAGGTTTTTACTACTTGGTAATAATAATATAAAAAGCTATTTAAAATCTTATGTAGATTTTTTCCACAATTGCAGATCAGAGAAAACTTTTAATTGCTAAATTAAATCGCACCGGGCGCAGGCGGCGGAGACGAGGTGGGGGGCGACGACCGCCCACAGGCGACCCCATACCAGGCGGATGCGCCCCTGGTTGCCCGCGGCGCACTGCACCAGCCGCACCAGGCAGTACGTCCTGCGGAAACAAAGGTTCATAGGGTCCTTCAAATCCCAATTACCTTCAAATCCCAATCAAGTCTCTCTAATCCCAAAACAAGAGTCACAAAGGCCAGAGGTCCTGCGGTAGGTCCTGCAGAAGGGCAACAAAAACGGTTGCGATGCAGGTTTGAGGATCTGGCATCTCAGCTGGCAGATGCGGCCTCAATTGCCCTCTGTCGCGCTGCAGCAGCTCCTTCAAGCAGAATGTCCAGCAGAACAAAGCAGGCAGTATAAGTAAGCGTTGAGCCTGCGCAAAGTCGGACTCTGCTGGCCTTCTGAGGCTGGGGTGGGCTCTCCTGCTGGCCCTCGTGTTGTCAGCAGCACGCGCAGACTCTGTGGGGTTTACAGGTGCTTCGCTCCCCTAATGCTAGACATTGCCGAAGGGGTACGAATGCATCAACGGAATTCATGCCGCATGCCAACCACGGCAGGTCGTCGAATGCTTGGCACGCAGCCGCCACACCAAGCCTGCAGATCCGACGTCTACATCTGCTGCCTTCAGCAGCACCATCGCCCCGCAGCTGCAACCTTCACAGCACGACGCACCAGCTGACAACGTGCGCGCGCAGCCCATTTTCAGAGGCAGTACGGCGCCATGTATGCCTTCAACGTACACAGGGTCCCTTGCCGTAAGTCAACAGCAGCGAGGACACCGCCACTACTGCTCAATGACCGCCGGACTGACTGTATGCTCCCAAGTGGTCATGGACCAGAGCTGTGCTACAGGGCCGCGCAATCACAGGCCTGTGCATTTAGGACAGGACGTAGGGTTTTGATTAGGGAAGCCTGCCTGGGCCGATCGGTCACCGGCATCGGAGCCAGTCCGTCTTTGCTGAAGGCTGCCGCGCTGGAGACGACGGCCGCGTCGCCACTGACATCCGGTGGCTCGGAAATGATTGGGAACACCGCTTCGCAGGAACAAGGAATCAATGTAATTGATTGAAAATCGTTGAAGGAATTTTATCAACAAAAATAGCTTAATTAAACTGCTTTGTGGACACACCTCGGGCGGTCCGTCACGAGCACGGGAACCAGCTCCTCCTGGCTGACGGCAGCCAGGCTGCACATGAAGACGACGACGGCGTCACCGTTGAGCCGCGACGAGCGTTCGAAGACCCGCTCAATCGAGGCGCGCCCGGGCCCGGCCGCCCACAGCACATGCGCTGCGCCGGGCCCCGCGACCGCCGGCGGCTGCATTGCCTGCATGGCACGTTTCCGAGGTCACGCATTTCTCCATCAATCACGTGTTTGTTGTCAATTGGAGGGTCGCGGTGTACCGCGGCCGCCCCCGGCATGCATGCAGCACCGCCGGCAGATGCGGCGCCACTTGAGGTATCATGCAACGAGCTTCGCATCATGTATTTCTGCCGGGCAAAGGTTAGCCATGCATCGGATACAGGTACACTTGCTGCGGCTACTGGTTCGACGAGAAGCGACAGAGCTGCACGAAAGCAGATGAGCATTCAGAATCAGCAACGGCGCCTCCATTGCACTGCTGGACGCAGCCGCCACAGACCTCACATGTGCACCGCACAGCGAAAACAGTGCTGCGCAAGTTGGGAAGTGTGTCACGAACGCCTACTTCCGCATGAAGTCAGGAGGAGCGTACCTGCGGCTCGTCCGCCGTGCTGGTGATTGCCGCCTCAGGAGCCGCATACGCCGCCACCGGCGGCGGCCCGCTCCGGCCAAACATGCTAGTCAGAATGCTGCCACCGCCGCCGCCGCCGCTTCCCGCTGCCTGGCTGCCCGCCGCCGCTCGCGCGGCGGTCTGCTCCGTTAGTGTGCCCTGTATAATGTGCAGTGCCCGATCAGCATAACGACGACAATTTCTGGTGCCGGACCGCCTATACATACCACTGGCGAATCTGCTGCCGTGAGACACATGATAGTGGTCAGCTGCCGAGCTCGTTGGCTCTGGGCAGGGCAGCATGCCATTGCGGCAAGCGCGCATTTGCTCGTCGGCAGTTCTGACACCACATGGCCCAGTGGCTGTCCAGCGGCTCGGCATTGCCGCCGAAAAGGGCAATGGGCTGGACCGAGGGCACAGAGTGTGTACAGTGTACCGAGGGATTGCACGCAGCAGGCAGGGCAAGAATCGGAGCGAGTCTCCTCGTATGTATACATGACTCAGCACATTCGTGCATCTGTGATCAGCAGACGTGTTGGGGGTAAGCGGCTGGCATGGTGCCGCTCCAAGATGGGTATGGAGACGTCTCTGCCATGTGCAGCACACATGGATTTGACACTATGTGCAGCCCTGTCCTGCCACGGTCCAGCAGCCCCGCCTCTTAAAAGGCGATTGCCCACCCTAAACAAGCCCTGAAATGATTTTCCTTTGGTTAAGCCCACTTGCCTGGAGCGCGTGCAGGTTGGATAGCGTGCGCAGCACCGCCGGCCAGCCGCTGCCGAGAAGGCCGCCTTCAGGCTCTGCCGCGAGGCCCACCAGAGCGGCCAGTGCCGCCACTTGCACGCCCTCGGCCGCGCTGCCGGGGGCCGCCGGCTGCGACACGCCCGCCGCCTCGGCCAGGGCTGCAGATCGTTGAACATATGGATTAGACCCTGTTCGAAATGCTAGTCCAAGCAGGACTGCATGCACGCCTTAGCCAGATGACTGGGGCCGCCGACTGCCGGGCCGGCGGCTGCGACACGCCCGCCGCCTCGGCCATGACTGCAGCCATGCAGATGTATCATCCTCTGAAGGCCCGAGTGTCTGATAACGCGTGACAGCACAAAAAAAAAAAAAAAAAAAAACGATCCATGGTGCAACCTACAGTCGTCTGTGCTGCCGGGTCGGCTCGGGAGATTTGACAGCTGCAATATGTTCGGAGATTCCGGCAGGCCTGAACTCGAAAGGAATTGCGGCGTAATCAACGATAACCATCGCTGTCCATGATCCTTAGTGCTGGTCTACATAGGTGTGTGTGGCAACAGTGCTGGGGGTCACCGGGCTACAGCCCACTGCTGCTTGCTGAAATCCCTGCCCCTCACTGTTGCCCAATATACCGAGGACGGGCACCACAGCAATAACAGTGCGGACAAATCTGCAGGGATCCCGCAGGAAGAGCTTGCAAGAGCCGAAGAAAGGCACGAGACATCAGAGCTCAACTGACATGGAGTTTGTGAACAGCGTCTTGAAGCCGCGACAACAGTCGGTCGAACAGAAACAGCACTGAATGAGCAAGACCGGATTCCACGGAACTGCCAGGTCGTAGCCACTGGACGGAAGAGTCCGTGCACATTCAAAATTCGATAGAATACAGCTTACCGTTCAAGCATGACTCTGCCAGAGCATCCAGCCCCCGCACTCCCGCCAGCAGCATGTAGCCTTTCAAACACGACAGGATATCAAAATGTATTTTGTGCGGAATGCAGCTCACCGTCCACGCAGGACTCTGCCAGAGCATCCAGGCCCAACACCCCCGCCAGCCGGATCGCCAGAGTGTAGCCGTCCAACGCGGGCGCCGCCGCAGCGGCGTCGGCCGCCGTGGAAAGTGAGGCGCTGAGGCCGCGCAGCAGCGCTTCGCCGCTGACCTGCGCGCGTGATGAAGAACTGATCCTTATTGTTGACGTATTGGGAGACTGGCGGTGGCAGTGAGAGAGGGATCATCGTGCACAGTCGCGCCGGCGGCGTCAGGCGCCGCGGTGAGCTACTTCAACAGCTGCAGCGTGGCACAGCTGGACACAGCTCAAGACAAGCAGCATTGCTTTTGCTGTCTGTTTGCTAAACCCTAAACCCTTGTGCCCGAAAACGATGGCCGAGCAGGGGGTGGCACAGTGCATCACGCGTGACACGGCCTACCACATGCAAGCGTCGCTGGGGCTGGGGCTGTTCAGGCGAGGCACGAGACGGATGTGCACGGCGGCACAGCGCCGGCTGCTGCAAGACCCTAAACTAAACCTTAAACCCTAAACCCTAAATGGCTTGCGGCTATTCCGGACTTGTGCAGGAGTGCTCATTCCCGGACTTGTGCAGGAGTGCTCATTCCCGGCGTGGCTGGCGGTGGGCCACATGGTGCCGGCGGCCATGGGCGTACCAACGAAACACGTTTTTTGAACAGTTGCCCAAGCACGTTGAAAAAGCCTCTAAAACTATGGCCTGCAGCATGGGGCGCGCACATGTTGCGGCAGCCATCTTGCAGCTGCTATGTGAATCGTCAGCTGGCGCAAGGCCAGTGGGATGGCCCTAAACCCTGAACCCTATGGCCCACCTGCAGCATGGGGCGCGCGTGCTCCGCGTGGTTAGCGGTGTGCCACATGTTGCCGGCGGCCAGGCCGCGCGCGACGGCTTCCCGCGTAGCTTCCAGCAGCCGCCGCCGCTCCACATCCACCCCGTACTGCTTGTCCCACACCGCACCCGCCCTGCAGGGACATGTACGTGTCTAATACTGATATTGTAAGCATGAAACCGAGCCGAATATTGAGTCCTGCAGTACTGCCACGCCGCCGCAGATCCGTGTCCACGCCCTGAGGCTGGTCCCTCACCGCGCCGGCCCTAGATAGAGTTCATCGATGAAGTCTGCATGCGCACCGCTGCAAATGAAAGGACATCGATCAGCGATTGCAGAGATTCAATGCCGATGCCTGCTGCTATGCATCTCATCTGCCCTAGTGTGGCATGTGCAATCCTTGAGGGGGTGTCCAAGTTCAACAATGACCCGCAAGGCGAGGCGGACGCTGCGGCCAACCACAGCGGCGTATGCTTGTGCAACGCTCTGGCGACAGGCTGAGCGCCCCGGCAGGCGGTATCGGTAGCAGGCGCTGGCGACTGTGTTGATAGGATGTAGGGTTTAGGGTTTAGGGTGCAGCGCAGCAACTGGGTGGCTGCTTGCCTCTGGATGTCCAGCCATGAAACAGACACGCAGCCACAACGATCTGTGAACTGCTCTCGCCATCCAGGACAGCAGTTCATTCATAGAAAATCCTGTACGAGCCTTCTTTGCTATCGTGCCTGGAGGGCAGCAGCAGGTGCTTGAGGCCCAGCGCCGTCGCTAGGTGTGCAGTTGCTAGGGGCGCGTCGAGCGTCTCAAGTAAACTTCTGCTATTATTTATTTATTTGTAATATTTTTATTTATTTATATTATTATTATTTATTTTATAATATTATGTATTTATCTTGATATTGTCAAATGGCACACACCTGAAGGGCAGCAGCAGCTGCGTGAGGCCTAGCGCCGCCGCCAGGCGGGCATTCAGCGGCGCCCGGCCGCCGCCGCTGCCGCCGCCGTGCTGCCCGCGCCGCGACGCCGAGCCAGGCGTCCTGCCGGAAATGCCGCCGGAGTTTTTCACCACCAGCTCCTCGGCCAAGATGCGGTCGTACAGTGCCTCCAGCTCTTCAGTGTGTAGGATGGGCTCGAATTCACCATCCTCTCCCTGCGAAAGAGAGTTACACAACTTAGGATGTCAGTTCTTCAGTTCAGCAGACTAGGGTTGTGTAGGGCCTCGAGTTCCACCACTGAAATGAATAAGCTCGAATACTTCCTCGTCACCCTGCACCGCACGGGACAAAGCTCGTCACAGTAGACGACAGTAGTGCATCACATATGAAGCCGGGACAAGCACGTTGAGCCATGCAAACGGCCGATGGCGACTCGGCAGCATCTCCGAGCCACTTGCTGCCCGCGTGTCGGCTTTGTCGCACGTCCCCACCATGACTTCAGATGTACACATCGTTATCGCAGCAACTGTGTTGGCGCGTCACAGGAGGGGCGTCTCAGCAGAGACGCTGAAGACATCAGGCAGCTAGTGCACATGCTGCACTTAGCACAGCTAAAATTTGATTAATTAATCAACAGGGCATTGGGTGCACTTGACACACTGCTGAGCTGTTTAGCAATCGTGTGCGGAGTGCGTGATGGTGAGAGTCAGGAACTGAGGTTGTCAGGGAACTGATTATCGACTGAAAACGCCTGCTGGACCTGGCAGAAGCCGACACAGTCAGCACGCGACATATGCGCATCCGCCATCGGCTTCTGCGCGTCAACGTTGAGCACGAAGAGCGCAAATCGACAGAACCTTGCGCATGGATGCGCATGGATCAACTTTAGGCTTGATCGAACCTGCAACGCACCTGCTGGACCTGGCACATGCCGACAAAGTCGGCCTTGGACATGTGGGCATCGGCCATGGGGTTGTGCGCGTCGGTGTTGAGCATGATGATGGCAAATGCCAGCAGGTAGGCGCCGTCAGCGGAAGCGAAAACGCCCGGGTTGGCTCCGCAGAAGCACTCCGCAAACTTCTCCATGATGCGGTCAATCTGCTGCGCCTCGCCTGCAGCAATCGCGACAATCACAGCACTGAACCCTGTGAATAGACAGGTCGCGTGGATGTACACTAGTAGGTAGGCGCCGTCCGCGCTTGCAGATGACGCCCATGTTGGAGCGGCAGTAGCGTTCCGCGGTCGGCTCCAAAATGCGGTCGGCTGCCAGCAGCTCAACAGAACGTTATGTGCAAGACTATCTGCCAGCTGCAGTAAGAAGTCAGTAGCACCCTGCCAATGACAAACAGACTGAAGCGACCCGAGGCGACCCGAGGCGACAGACTGAGGCTAAACCCTAAACCCTAACACCATCCCCAGGGCGGCCTCAGGAAAGCATCAACCACACGTGGCCACCTGTTCAGTATCGCCGGAACACACCTGGCAGCCGGAAGCCATGCAGCAGCTGGCGCAGGGCCGCATCGATGCCCAGCCCGCCAAACTCCTCGCCGTCGATGTACGCGTGCATGGTGGCCACCGCCAGTTCGTCGTGTCCCCCAAGCAACTCGCCCACCTGCTGACGCGTACCGACGAAATCAGAGCGGGGCACGGTATGGTCGGTACATACATGCACGCTCGCTGCCGCCAGCTTGTTGTGTCGCCAACCAGCTCCCGGACCTATGTTGCATTTCGATCATCAGGACACAGCGCATGTGGATTCGAATCGAGCTGATGCGTCACTGTTTAGAGTTTAGGGTTTAGATTTTAGGGTTTATGGCTGCCAGCTGTCGTGCAGGCCCCCCGTGCTTTTACGGGGGAAAAGCGCCGCCACATAGCCGCTGGGGACTCGCAGCGATTTGAGAGGATTATTATTATTATTATTATTATTATTATTATTATTATTATTATTATTATTATTATTATTATTATTATTATTATTGTTCACCTGTGTCTTGTCCAGCTCCGCCTCTTGCTCCCGCAGGAACGCCGCCAGCGCAGCCGGTGACCGCTCCACAATGCCGGCCGCCGCCAGCGTTGACACCCCCTTGGTCGCGCTCCTGTTTGCCGGGCCATCAACAAATAACAAAGCATTCAGATTCTGCAGCAGAAGTCACGGTGGTGCCGCTGCTGATGGGGGACCGCTCCACGATGACCAGCCGTCCTGTTTCAGGCGATCGAAGAGACAGAAGGAGCCGAGTGCGTAGCTATACTGGTGTCAGCGCCGCCGTGAGCGCTGCTCCACGGTGTCATCCTCCAGAAGCGTCGCCGCTCCCGAGGGAGAAGCTACTCGTACTTGCATGGCGTTCCCAAGAGAAAGAGGTTCAGACACGGTGACTGCTCCCAGGTGACTGCACCATAATATTCACGAAAGCCGGTCTGTTCCGCGACCGTCTTCACATGCTCCGAGTCTGCCGGCAAGCGCCTGATCGCGCCACTGGCTGCGAAGACGAGCACAACGTCTCGTGTCACAACAACAGGAAAGAGCACTGCCGCCAGTGCGGATCCAACGCAGCGGCGGCGGCTGCCAGGCAGCAGTATCATAACGCTGCATGGGCTGGCGCACGAGAGACATGCTAGTCTCACCGAATGACCGAACGATTGTGCCAATGCGCTACCTGGTCGCAGCAGTGGAACCAGCACGCGCGTATTTGGCTGCTCCAAAGTACGCGTCCTCCTCTGGCATCTTGCTGTCACATTCTGCCCCTGGATCGCTCAGCAAAATGTGCGCCTGTCGGAGGCCGCAATACCTGCCGCCACCAGGTGCTTAGGGTTTAGCTCCTCGCCACCAGGTGCTTAGGGTTTAGCCCTGCTCCTAGGCAGTGCCAAGTCGCGTGACCTCTTCTGGCATATGGCACCAGAAAAATTCAATGGGATAATGTCCGAATCTGGATTGGCAACGGAGCACTCACCTATTGAAGGCCGCGATGCCGGCGGCAAAAAGGTGCTTGCGCTCCTTGGCCGCGCCGAAGTGGGCCACCTCTTCCGGCGTCGCGTCCTGACCGATGACTGGAATCGCGCCGGCGCTGCCGCGTCGCAGAGCGGTCGGCGGCAGCCACTCTTCGTCAGACTGCGCTTCCTCCCCCTCCACATCCCACGCAGTGTCCTGCAAGGAGCGTACTGGAAGGGCTTGACTCACCCTTCTGTGAGACTGCCGCTGGCGGCCACTCCTCCTGTGACCACGCTTCCTCCCCTTCCACGTCCCGCGCGGCATCCTGTTGTGCAAATCACGCCCGCGGCATTCAGAGCACGCACGTCCGCCGCCAGGCGCCATCCTTTCGGGAGGCGAATTCCATGTATGAAGTTTCATCGCATAGCTGAATTGAAGTGTCTCGTTTCAAAAGTGTTTTGTCTGACCTGGTGTGCCCCGTCCACGCATCCAACGACACCAGCAGCATAAGCAGCGCCGCCCACGCCAGGCTGTCCGCGCTTGCCGCCGGTGCCGCCTTTGCAGGGGTTACCGACTTCTGGATGTCTTGTCGGTGTCACGATGCGTGACGCATCGGGTGAGATGTGTGCCGTCTTACCTTGAGGGGGCCGGCCCAGGCGTCCAGGGAAACCAGCAGCGCCAGCATCCCCTTTTGAGCCAAGGCCCGCGCATCCGCCGCCGGCGCCGCCACGACACACCGTGCCAGGCCCTTGACCGTGCGCTCGAAAAGGTTGGCCGCCTGCGTGTTCACAGAGTACACCCGTTCAGGAGCCGCAAAGCGGCGACACGTCGAGGAATCTATATTCCCAGTAGCGCTGCGACCATGCAATGTGCCAGGACCTTCCCTGTGCGCTCGGACAGGTCAGCCACCAGTGTGCTGCGCAGGCTCAGCATCATCCCCAGAAGGCAGGAGTGAGGGTCTTCGGACTCTATGTACCACGCCTGCTTGGAATTTCATGAAATTTATAATCATTTTTCAATTGCTAATTCAAAAACGACGGTTTTAAGGTTTAGCTATAGTTAGGTTCAAAATGTATCTTATGTCATATTTCATCCCGCACTCCAAACAGCTGGCTGCCTGCAGCCAAGGCTTCACGCAGTTGAGCAGGTCGGCAGTTTGTGAGGAGCGGCACGGCCGCTGGTGCAGCTGTTGCTCATTTCCGCCGTGTGGTGAGGGTTGGCTGGTCCAACACCCACTGTGTGTGCAACACATGCCTGCAAGGCAGCCGTACCTATTGAATACCTAATGAATACCTAATGCATACCTAATGAAGCGATCGAACGGTTGCTGCAGGTCCGCAGGGTCACTGTCTTGATGGTTGAGAAGGCCAATACAACATGCAGAAGAGAGAGCAACGGCACCTGCAGGTCGCTGTCGTCGTCGACGAAGACGTGAACGAGGTGTTTTGCTTTCCGTTGCGCACCAAGCGAGTTCCACACCTCGGCGACACCCTACATCACCTGGAGGTCGCAGTCGTAGTTTACGAAGAAGTCCACCAGCAGCTGCGGGTCCGCCGCAAGCTTGGCCAGCGCCTCCAGCGCGCTGCGCAGTTGCGCCGGCTCCACCCTGGGGCGGAAAGAAATGCGTGGTCAGCAAGAGCGCTGTGCAGTTTATGTCTGTTGATTTGGCCGATGCGCAGGCTGCACCTGCCAAGATCACACAGGCGGCCCTACCCTAAACCCTACCCAAATCCTACACTCATCAACATTGCACGTGGTATGTACTTTAGAAAGCGCAACTCACCTTGCTTGCGCCTCACGACTGCTGTGCGCATCTGCACTGGCCGCGCCTGGTAAGAGCGGTGGCTTCAGAGGAGCGACGATGTGCTGGCAAGACTAGTGAGTCGCTGAATACTGGACATGAAAGCCTGGTGCAGGGAGCCTGCCACAACGCCACATCACGTGACATCACGCAACAGCAAGACTGCTTCGGGGCAGTTGTGCCAATGACACTGCTGCCACTGCCACCTGCCGTTTCCGGCTTCCCATGCAGATGTGGCACGACCGCGGGCTTCATCAGGTGCAGATGAGACTGCAGTACCTCGATTGGGTGCACCCAATCGAGGTACTGCGGTTGCTCATCTGCAGCAGCGGCAAGACAGTGCGAGGGGCTGTTCCTCAACCATGGAGGGCGGGAGCAGCTGTTAGTAGCCAGCCTCGGCTCTGCAAACCCCACCGTCAGCAGCCGCAGCTGATGTTGCGGGGGTATGGGCCGAGTTCAGGAGTTTGTTTGTACATAAGACACTTGCTCACCTGTCGGTCTCCATGGGCGAAGCAGCAGCAGCAGCAGGTCGACCGCCCAGAATGTCGTTTCAGTCCGCCGCTGTCGACCGCCGCTGCTGTATTGCTGCAAGACAAATGTGCTGAGAAGGTTGAGAGTTTGTCACCTGTCGTTCTCCATGGGCCGCAGCAGCAGCAGCGGGTAAAACGCCCCCAGCTCTGCCTTTAAACCCGTCCGCAGCCGCGGCTGCAGCAGCAGGCCGCCGAAGAGTCGCGCCGCCAGGCTGTAGGCCTCGTCATAGGGACTGGTGCAGTTGCGCAGCAGCGCCAGGCACAGCGGCTGGCGCAGCTGCTCTGCAAACTCCGGCCGGATGTTGACCCACGCCTGGAAAGCAACCACAACTCATAACTATTCACTGGAGGTGGCAGACGTAGGGACTGGTGCAGTTGCGCAGCAGCGCCAGGCACAGCGGCTGGCACAGCTCCTCCATAAACTCCGGCGGACGTTTACCTTCGCGGACGAGCAGTATGGACTGATCACGCAAGCAAGTGTGCACAGCCCGTGTGCGAGTAACAGCTCCTCGCCTTTCCTGTTGCATTAGGAGCGACATAAAGGCTTGCGGCTGGCAAAGTCGATCGGATGAGCATTCAGGACAGCCAAAGTCGTCATGTTGGCTGTGGTCTCTTTTCAACCACTATCAAGAGTGCCTGCAGCGAAGCCTCCATTAGGGCACGCCAACAGGTCTAGCGCCAGCCGACGAACGATTTGCCGACACGCCATCTGGCTCTCCTTCGGTTGAATATCCTTCCGATTGTATATCCTTCTCGAATATAAGCTCACCTGCAGCGGGTTCTCCAGCAGACGCACTACCAGGTCCAGCGCCAGCAGCTTGCCCTGGTGCATGTACGCCTCCACCGCCCCAAAGCCCGTCTCCCGCGCCGCCATCTGTTCCGGACACAAGCAGCAATCGCGTACTAAGTTTTCGAAGAGTGCACAGCTGCCTCTTCTTAATCAGCCTGCCCAGTTGAATGCACGCCTCCATCGCGCCGAGTCCCGCCTCCAGTGCCACCGTCTCTAGGGACAGCAGAGAAGCGAATGGGGCGCAGTGGTACCAGTTAGTTAGTTCGTAGTTAGTTCGACGGGGTCATCTTGCCCTAGTGCACGTAGGCCTTCACAGTGGCCAAGCCCTATCTCCCCAAGCCGCCTGTGACGTCGACAGAGCATAAGTCGCATCTTGCCCCCCCTGCAGCGGCTCCCAAGTACGTGTGCAGAGCCGGTTGGCGCCTTGCGCTTGGCCTTGCTGACGCACGGCGAGCTGGAAAGCGCGTGGCCTGATGTGCATGCTCACAGACAATGCTGCCAGGATGGCAGCCCGATGAGAGCTGCAACGGTGAGGCAGCCTTGCACGCATGCATCGGCGGCCTGGCATTGGCAGCACTGGCAGCATGGTGGAACCTGCCAAAACCTCCGCAACTGCACTGCCCTCGGACCCAGCACACGGCAGTCAGCTTTGCTAAACATGCTGGGGAGCTACAGCACAGTGCGACGCGCAAATCCTTCACACTGTAGGGTGATGACACGCTGGAGCACTGCATACTACTTTGCTTCGCACCTATCGTCCGCAATCATTAATGATTAGGTAGAGGTCTATTGCATGTCTACTAGGGAATGAGGTCGATTGCCAACCAATCGACCAAACACTGGAACCACAGGCGGAATCCAGTTGAACGAATATTTCACGGCTTTTGATTTCCTTCACCTTGCCCAGCGCTGTGATGACGATGAGCACGCCCCGTTCCACGACGTTCAAGCGGTGCCAGGCCACGACGTAGCAATCAGATGCTTCAACCAACACATGCTTCAACTGTTTTCCCCGTTCACCTTGCACAGGGCAGTGATGACGATCAAAACGTCCCGCTCCACCACGTTCAGGTGGCGCCACGCGGCAGCGCGCCGCTCCCGCATTAGCGTCCGTCGTGCATCGCGCGGCGTCGAGGCCGGGCCGCCGTCCTGGGACGGCGTGATGGCGTCGGCCGCCTCGGAAGCCGCGTCCAGCTGGTCCAGCGCCTTTTCCAGGCCCCTGCGGTCGAGTATAGACATTGTCGGGCATCGTTCTGCGTACACAGATCCAAAGAAATGGCATCGAAGCCGGGCCGCCGTCCTGGGACGGCGTGATGGCGTCGGCCGCCTCGGAAGCCGCGTCCAGCTGGTCCAGCGCCTTCTCCAGGCCCCTGCAGTCGAGCATAGTCATTGTCAGGCATCGTCCTGCGTACACAGATGCAAAGAAATGGCGTCGATGCCGGGCCGCCATCCTGCGGCAGCATCATGGCATCCGGAGCTTCCTAAGCCGCATCCAGCTAGTCCGGCGCCTTCTGCGGACCCCTGTAGAGCGCAGAACAAAAGAATGTCAAGCTGCAATATGATCTAGCAGACCTGTCATCCTGCCGTTTTGTGCTGGCATTGGGGCTGCCAAAGCCGCACCCAGCTGATGCAGCGCCTTGCGTCATCTCAGGTTTTGAGTATCGTAATCCTGATTGCCGGATCCTCATCCTGATCGCGAGGTTTTGAATTGATTGGTGGCAGCCTGCTGCGGCTGCGACACCAGCTTTGCCGTGCGCGTGTTGGCGATGGCACAAGAGCCAATAAGTAAGGCTGCATGATGGGTGAAGCAGATTTCTTCTCCAGCTATGTATAGTTCGAATCACCTGATGTCTGCCTGTTCAGCCAGCGACGCAAGCTCCGCCGTCCGAGTGTTGGCCATTGCGGACCGCACCGCGTCGCTTCTGCCAGGGCTGCTTCCAGCTTCCGCGCCGCCGCTTCCGCCGCCGCCGCGCTGCGCCTCGTCTATGCCGTCACTGCGCCCGCCGGCGTGCGGGGACTGCCCGGGCGACGCCGGGATGCCGGAGCTGAGCCGCAGCGGCGGAAGTCCCGCGCCGACGCTGTCAGCCGGCCCGCCGACGGCCAGTGCAACGCCGTCCTCGGCTGCGGCTGCCTCCGCGGAGGAGGCGCCTGCCAGTGCAGGCGTCTGCACTCTGTGTTCCAGATTGAGATTCTTTTGCGATGACGCCAGTGCGAATCCGATGACGCAATCTGAGGTTGTCGTCCCGCAAACACGGCCAGGCACCGCTGCGCTGGCCTGCACCACCACGACGCCGGGATGCTAGATCGTGCCTGCATATCTTCGGGGTGGAATTCATACGCACCTGGCGCCTGCCACTTGTGCAACGGTCCCGCGCCGCCGTCGCCGCTGCTGCTGCCGCTATCTTTAGACTCACCACCCTCTGGCTGCCGCGGCTCGGCGCTGCCACCTGGCTGCAGTGCGGGCGGCGGTGGTGTCGGCGGTGGCGTGCTGGCGACGTCTGACGCCGGCAGCGCCGCCCCTGTAGAATGACGGAGGTCAACAGTTTCCGTTGTTTTGTCAGGGTTGACAATATTCCGACCAGCGATGTGCCAGGCAGGACGGCCGGCGGTGGGGTTCAAGTAGGCTCCGCACATCCTCAATATGCCGCATATGCCAGCCGCCACATGTCGACGAGTGGACGGCTAGATGAGAACGGTGCCGCAGCAGGCGGCGGCTTTTCACGCAGGCATCAAGCCCTGAGCACAATCTGCAAGCGGAAGCTGCCCGACCGGGTGCATGTGCAGAACTGCCAGTGAAACCGGACGCTTGTGTTGCATACTTGAACAACGCGGCAGCGCCTGGTTGACAGTCATACTCTCCTTGCCAAGGTGTGGGGAGCTGCTGCTGCTGGGCCAGACGCGGACGTCCGGCCTAGGGTTTTGAAACCAGTACACTGGCTGGCAGCATCACCGGGACCACTTGCCTTCTGGCACCGCGCCAAGATGCAGGGCGCTGCCGGCGGTGGGCGCGCGGCCAAAGATCGACGACGGGGTCTCAGTGGCGCCGGGCGTCCAGCCGCCGCTGAATGCGGGGTCCAGCGCATGCGCAGGGGACGACCTGCGCGACTGCGCAGTGGAACGGAACCGATAAGCTGGATGTTGACACACGAAGAAAACGTGGCGGCGTCCCATTGGCGCCGGGCGTGCAGCCGCTACTGCATGCCGGGTCCAGCGTGTGCGCAGGGGACGACCGCCTTGCACACGAGGAAACACAGGCAATTGACAGGTAAAACAACTTATCAAGATATATTCATATATGTTAAATACCCAATCATTAAAAAATTGCAGAAACAGCAACTTGGCGCCAGAGGCGAGTGCGGAGGCTTCGTCGGCCGTGGCCCGTCTGCGCACTGGTGCCTCAGGCTGCAGAGGAGACGTAGCATTGCCTCCGACACTGCAGGAGGTCATGCATGAGCGAACAACATCCGTACCAGGGGGTTAGGGTTTATGGTTTAGGGTTTAAACCCTACAACATTCGTACCAGGGGGTACAGGGTGACGTGCTTGAGCACAGTATTGAGCATCTGCAGCAGCGCGTTGCGAGCGGTGCGCTGGATGTCGCCGCTGTCGGCGCCGATTGCGACGTTGAAGACCGCGCGGATGGCCTGTGTTTCGGGAAATCAGTCAAGCTTTCGTGGACACAAGCAACGCGCGCATTTGCATGCTGCGCTGGACTGCCTTGCCGTCGGCGCCTATCGCCGCTCTGAAGACCATACGCACAACGAGCTTCATTGCAGAACAGTGGATGTCTTTGCAGAGTCAGACTGCAAAGTCAACAGGCACCTGCACGAGGCAGTCGCCATGAGCGCGAAAGTGCTCCGCGGTGGTGATCGTCAGCAGTGCCCGAATGACCGCCAGCTGCACGTCCGCATCCGTGTTCTCGCTGCACCTGGACACGATGCCTACCACCTGCAAGGAAGCAGTGCCGAGTTGGTGAAATGTTTCAATGGCATCAATCGAGACGCTGTCTGAAAAGCGCTTGGCCCCGGCTGTAGGTCCACACATCCGCTGCATCTAGGACCAGATGTCCGCAAAACCTGCTACTCAAGGGTGTGGCTCAGCCGACGGCATGCACATGCAAGCCCTGAACCCTGAACTTTACACCGTACACCATTACATGATCACGGTTCAAGGGACGCCAGCCCCGTGCCCATGACCGCTTACTGCATGCACAGGACTTTAGGGTTTAGGGTTTAGGGTTTGCGACCAGCGCCTCGAGCGTTGCCGGCGCCTCAAGCATGGGGTGCAGCGGACTGCCCGGCAACAGCAGCAGCTGTACATGTTGCTAGGCTGAAAATTGACATTCCAGGCTCGAGCAGATTCCGACGACCTGTGCAGTAGCAGACCCGCTGCCGTCGCAGCGCTGCTTAGGGTTTAGGGTTTGAGTACAGCCGCACATGCAGCCTTGCCGACCACACAAGCCCCAGACTGGGACAGTTGCGCGTGCTGCCTCTCCCACGCGGGCTAAAGTGCCCACGTCGTCTGCCCGCAAAGCACGCACCTGGAACACGGACGTGTCGTCCAGAGGCGCGGCCAACCGCAATGGCTTCCACCGCGCAAGGACAGCGACAACGACCGTGAAAGTCGATGATCTCGTCGTGTATGCGCCCAACAAACGACGTGAAAGTCGATGATATATCGTCATGTGAAAGTCGAGAGTCGTCATGTGAAAGTCGATGATCCCTCGTCATGTATGTGCCCTGAGGGCCTAGGGTAGACTGCCCTTGGAGTGCAGGGACAGATGAAAAGGGCACCTGGGAAACGAGGGTCTCGTCGTCCAGGCGCCCCGAGCGCGTGCTCTCCCCCTGCAGGTACGAGTACGCCACCTGCGAGCGCACGGGGATCTGACTTTTTTAAAAACACATTTGGGAGGACCGAACCCACGTTTGTTGCAATAAACGGGGATGACTTGTGCTAAAACACTGAATTTCCTATATAAAAAAAACTGAAACAGTACTGAAAGTCTCAACGTTAATTAAAAAGGAAAAAGAAAAAACATTTCATATAGAAAAAAATTTGCTTTTTGACAAGAAGCCTAGCTGGGAAAACTGGTCCATCCACTGCCGAAACGTCAGTGCCGTCTGCAGATATGTGACGGGCAGCTGTTCTTCCCCTGCACATGGGAACACGTTACCTGCGCACACCGGTCTCAGGCAGGATCTCGGGCGAAGAAGTGCGCCCACCACAGGCAATTGCGCCATAGAGCAGCATCAGGAGCGCCAGCTGTGTGGGGAGAAGCCGCGGTGATCAGCGTTGCCCAAGCAGCCAGCCAGGAGCGCATGCCATGCCAGCCGGAGGCCGTTGATGCACAGCGGTGCTACTAATGCAGATGCATGCCCGACCAGCGCCCAAACGAACGAGCCACCTCGCAGTTTCCTATCTCAGACCGCGCGCTGCAAAGACTGTCTTCTAAGTTTCTTGTGTAGTATCGATAAGTCACATTCCACACCAGCTTGCTGCCGGTGCCAACCGCGAGTTGCAGCGGTTCTAGCAGGATACATACCCATGAACGTTTGATGCTTGCAAGTTCCCGCACCAGGTTGTACAGGCAGCCGAGGGCGGGCTCCACGAGCTTGTGGCCGCCAGCCGGCAGCCGGCCGCGGCAACAAGAGCAGATCGCACTCAGAATCGAGTCATCTCGAAAAATCGCTTCCTCGGACAACACTCACCAGCTTGTGCAGGCAGCCGAGGGCGGGCTCCACCAGCCTGTGGCTGCCGGCGCCGGCCGCCAGCCGCAGTGGCTCCAGAACCCATGCCGCCGTCGGCTTGTCCAGCGGCGCCGTCACCCGCTTGTCCGGGTTCGCCTCCCCGTCCTCTCGCAGCTTGTCTGCAGACGTGACGTCCACAAATGTGAGTTGCCAGCAGGGCAGGAACACGTGCAAGGGATAGATCCCAGGCCGCCGTCGGCTTGTCCGGCGGCTCTGTCACGCGCTTGTCCGGGTTCACCACTACGTTCCCTCCCGTAGCTTTTCTACAGATCAAGTTACCAAAGTTGTCCCAGCAGCGAGGTAGGAGCAATTGCATAAAAACTTGTCGCCGTAGGCTTGTCCAGCGGAATCCGTCACCCTCCCACAGCTTGCCTGTGAGGTTGCAAGACAGCATCGTATGATCAGACCGAACAGCTCGGCAGAACTGCTTGGGCTTCTGACCCGCCGGTCCCGGTTCTCCACCTTTCCGGCCTCGCACTTTCTTGCTGGTGGCAGCACAGGAAGCTGTGGCAGCAGAGTGAGGACCAGCATCAGCTTGTTGGCTCGGTAAGTGAGGCTTTGACGAGCTGAGGGGAGCATCACGACGGCAGCACTCAGGCTGCTGTCGAGATGCTCTGCTGCATGCTCCAAGACCCCATGGCGGCGTGGCCCGCACTTGGCATTCCGCATGTCCTGGTGACTGCATTGGTGCTCGTAATAGCACAGTATAGCATGGCCACTGCGGTGCAGTCAGCCATTTGTAGTGTCAGATGACTCTAGAGTGGAAATGTGTGCGCAAGCGCGCACCCAGCAGCGGCTTGCACGACGCGCGCAGCGCCTTGCCTTCCGCCGACCTGCCGCTGGCCTCGTTGTAGATCCGCGCCAGGGCACCGTCGATGAACTTTTCAAAGGCCGCATCTGAGCCGCGCTTGCAGGGCTCGATCCTGTCGGGCAGCTCGGCACCGCCAGAATCGCCAAACAGCGACACGCCAAAGGGCGCCATCAGATGGGCTACGTTGGGATGATCTGCTGTTACCCGAACCACGGAAACTATGCGAGGGTGGTGATCATCAGGAAATGACTCAAAATTCTGATCTCATCACTTCGAGAATGTCATATCCTGATTCGCAACCGCTGTGCAAAACCGGGGAGCCACTTACCGATCAGCCTCGAAAGCCTTGCGAGGCCAAGATAGGACGGTGCGTCAAGTTATAGCAACGCGCGGTCATCAGAGACCGCGCAGCAGCGTTTTGGCCTTGGAGGTCCACGTGCCTTCACAAGGGTTTTCCGGTCCAGAAGGACCGTCCCACAACGCCGTGGTGGTATGCCAGCGTTGTCCTCCAGCCGAGAAGTCGCGGTGTGTACTTTCACACCTCTGCGCCGAGCTTGGCTTACTGACACGCAAGTTTTGAAGCATGATTTGGTGTCGGAGCTGAACTCCGACACCACGTCCATGCACGTCCCAAGTTTCGATAGCTGAGGACAGCACGCTGGTGCCACTTTAATCTATAGCTCGATTCTAATCAGCTATTGATCCTTGCAGACGCCCGGGATTGTACATGTATGCCACTCGGCTCATGCGCCGGCGGCAGGGCCGCGCAAAGACAGCCGGCAGCGCCAGAACCCTACAAATGCCCGAGAAGTATCGGAGGTGATAGTTCGAGCTCCCCTGTACGCACCGGGCATGGCTTCTCCCATCCCGCGCTGCAACTTGAGCAGCCCGCGCGGACAGCGCAGCGCGAGCGGGGTGTTCATACATCGGCGCCGCCTTGTGCAGCCTTGCCGGATGCGCCAGCGTGCCTCGTGGCACCACCACCATGACAACCGGCACGCCTTGCTGGCTTGCATCAGCTGCGCCGTCCTCGCCGCCGCCGCCGCAGCTCCCGCCGCAACGGAACTGCAGCCCGCAGGCACCAGCCCAGCCAGCGGAGCCGCCCTGCACGCCACAGAGGCCGGCGGAAGCAGTGGCAGACAGTCTATAGTGTGGCCGAATGAAGCGGTGAGGCGCGGCACGGCCCAGGACCTGCTGGCGGTACTGGCGCGGCGGCGACTGCGGGACGCCAAATGGGTGAGGTAATGCCGAGCGCATACCGCAGGCTTCTATGGGCTTAGGGTTTAGGGTTTAGGGTTTAGGGCAGCTGCTGAAAAGCGCATTGCTGGGCTCCCTGAGGTGCTGGCCACCGTTGGAGGTTGTGGCACAAGGGAGGGGTACCTAAACCCTAAACCCAAACCCCAAACCTGGCGGTCCACAGCTGCCATGCGCGCTCCGCAGGTGTTTGCCATGCATCCGGTAGGGTTTGCAGGTGGCAATGCCCTGCGGTGGCACCACTCGAGCTGGCAACCTGTGTGCGACCCATCAGGAAGGGCAGCTGCGGTCGGCTATGCTGCCGCTCCACGGCATGCCGCGCGAGCCAGCGGCCTGGCGCGCGCTGTGCAACGCGACGGCGGATGGCGACCCGCGGGCGCCGCGGCAGGCGCTGAGCTGGCGCGAGCACTGCGTTCCCGACGTGGAAGGCGCCGCCAGTGAGTGAGATTCAGAAATTATGCAATGGAAGATCTCCTGGGAGACCTGCGCCACGACCGGCGCTGGGCTTAAAACCTAACCCTAAACCCTATCGCCGAACACCGGGTGCCTGATGTGGAAGGCGCCGCCGGTGAGCACTTTGAACGCTGGTGAAACTGTAACACTGTGTGACAATCGCTGGGCCGCAACGGCGGGTGCTGGGCTGGCGCGAGCACCGCCTGCCCGATGGCGGAAGCCGCCGCAACTGCGCGACCTTTGAAGCTGAATGCATGCGCTGCGCCAATGAGCAGTGTGCTCGGAAGGAAGGAGTCGGGGACGTGTAATTCACACCTCTGGTCACATGCAACGCAATCAACTCGCACAATTCAATCTCACACTAAACCCTATCTCTGCGTCTGCGGAACTCGTCTACTGCTGGGCGGTCTTTGTAGCTTTGCGAGATCTGGAGCTCCGCACGCGTATCCAGTACTCATGTTCCGCCCCTGAACCGCAGGCCACCGTTGCCAGCTGACCAGCGAGCGACAGTGCCGCCGCTTCGCGTCGCCGGCGCTCAACCAGTGGCTGGCAGCACTTTTCGAGGCGCTCCCAGGTGCCACGGTTGCGGCGGGCATCCCTCAGGTGGGTCTCGCTGCGCAGGCATTGCAGTGGCATAGGCGCAGTCGCGAGTGAGGAGCTGTCACGTGCTGACTTGGACAGACGCTGGGTTTGCGGAGGTTTAGGATTTAGGTGCGGAGGTTGTGCAGCGCCAATCGACTCACCTGTATAGAAATTCGCCAAATTTGCCGAACATGCCTGAACTGAGCCAGACCTGGCATGTAATATCATGTGGTGACTGTAAACTAACAAGTTCAGACTCAAGCGCCTGTCTTCATCCCCGGCAGGTGGTGCTCAGCCGGTACGACCTGTTTCACGCGCACATCTTCGCGTCGCATGCCTCCGGCGAGCTGGTGTGTGCTGTTCTTATTTCATTATTGTTCTGGTTTTTGCATTACTGTTATCCCTGTTTTTCATTTTTGAAACTCTGTGCCAGCTTGAGCCCGCCACCGGACCCGCGCCAGCAGCGGGTTCCGCGTCGCAGACAGACTGCCAGCAAGCAACGCCTCCCCTCCCAAGCCGCAGCTTTACGTATGTATGCAGGAAATATGGTGGCATCTGTAAGTTCGTGGTGTCGCGCAGGGGCTGCTGGGAAAATACGCGGGAAAATGCGCGGGAAAATACACTTGCGGACAACAACGACACCTGCCCCTGCAACCAGGGCTCTGGCTTTTTTTTCATAGGTTGGATGAGAGACGTCCTGTGGCGTGTCTGCAGGGGCTGCTATTTCATGCGCGGGAATACCCTGCGGCCAACAACGACACCTTCCCCTACAACCTTGGCTACTGCCAGCAGGGGACGCCAATGGCCTTTGACGGCCTCACCATGGACCTGCGTAACATCCTGTACTTCCAGGTGCGCTTCCTTTATGTATGAAACCCTAGACCCTGGTGTACTCCATCTGCTGCGGAGTCAAATGGGGCACGCCACTGGCCTTACAGCCGAAGTACGGACTTGCGCAAGCTCCTGTGCTTCCAGGCACACGTGGCGCAGAATGCGGTTTGCGGTTGCTGGCTCTGCACTGCAGTGCGTAAAAAAAATGTGTTTTGTTGCGTTCACTGGTCACGAGCTCATGGTACGCACCTAAAGGGTGAGTTCAGGTGTGTTTCGATCGAAGAGCTGGCAGATGCTGATTTGCACTGTACGTGCTGATGCTCTTGGCAGGGGCACGCGGCGGTGCTGGATGTCGGGCCGAGCAGCGTCCTGCGCACACACCTCATCATGGACGGCCTGCAGGTGCGCCCTGCTGGTTGTAATTTAATGTCACACGGATACGACGGATACGAGGCGATACCGTATCAACGAGATGAGTTGATACGGTATCGCCTCGCGTCAGATCGTCGAAGCCGCATACCAGACTCAGTCGGCAGACACGCGGTCGCTGATCATTGCGCAATTTTGTGCATGAGCTCTGCGAGACAACCGTCTCAACCCTGTTTTCATTCAGCATCGCCACGCTTCAGAGACAACGCCACACCCCGCGTCCTGCCAGCCTGTTCCTTCCACACGGTCTTTCGCGAATGCTGCTGCGGCTTTTCATCGCACAGGAGGTGCGGACGGTGCAGGAGAACGACCTGGGCCGCCGGCTGCTGGATGTGAACTACTTCCACGCTCTGCCGGGCCGTCGACCGCGTCATCGCATCTTCATATGCCCATGAGCAGCCGTGAGAGATGGCCCGCAGTGGGAAGCGGCAGTCGCGGTCGCAAGTGGCAGGTTTCTGTACGGATAGGTAGACGTCGAAACGGCTACCTTGCGCTGCCGGGCTGCAAGCCCTGCCAACGTATGTTTATCTCTTTACATCAGCATTCTGGATAGGCGTTTGTCGCAGGTGGCAATATGTCCAATGCGCGAGTTGCTGTTGACAGATAGAAACAATCAATTCATTTGAATTGTGAAGCACAGAGTGAGTCTGAACGAAGCTCACCTGAATGCGCAAGCATGGCACAAGGTCGGTCATTGTGACTACATTTACGCTTTCGGCTATGAACATTCTGCTCGTTTGTGGTCCTGCTTTAAACACGAGCAGAAACAGCGGTGCCTGATGCTCCGGGGCCGAGGCAGGAGTGCAGAAACGTGCACGCCGCAAACAAACCAGCCGTCCGAGTCTCAAACCGGGATAGTCGCACCAAGCTGATCGGCCCTACAGTGCTGCTGAGCTCCCGCTTGCCGCGGCCTGTTTGGCAATATCGATTGCGCGGCCCAAGGCGAGGCGGCGCTGTGTGGCCCGACTACCACACGCGGCGACTGTAACTCCAAACCGGTGGGTCACTTGCCAGAGTCGGCATGCGTACAAGACTGCCGGCTGCGGCCGGCACTCCGGGACTCTTCCAACCGTGATCAGGCGGTCACGGCGGCAGGCTGCGGAAGCTGGAAGCCGCTGTCGGCGATGACGGGCGCGCAGCGCTCGCACAGCTCCGGATGCCCTGCCTGCTGGCCAACCTGCAAAAGATAGGCGACACCAAAATGCACTCAGGCACCGCTTGGACTTGAAATTTGGTGAATGTTGGTGAAATTTGGGTGAAATTTGGATGCAATTATGCAGTCGGGAACTGATGTCCATGGTGGAACAGGACCGGCACACGCAGCAGGTTCGAGCTCAGGGTATTCAGGTTCACAGTTCGGTCCAGCACTATCGACAGCAACTGTGCAGCGGTTTGCCTCCCGTCTGCATCCTCGGCTGCAGGACAGGCTGTTGAGCCGATGTTTTGGCATGGTCTGGGCGCCTTCGATGCCGATGTTAACGACAGGATTTGTACTTTACATAATCACATCACCCACATGCACACCTATTTGCTGTAATCCCAGCAGCGGGTGCACTTGAATCCCCTTGGCACCATGCGCGCGTGCACTGCCAGCTGAAGAACACTGTAAGAACTGCAGACTGCCACCCACCTGCTCGCTGTAGTTCCAGCAGCGGCTGCACTTGGAGCCCCGTGCGCGCGCGATGCCGACGGTGAGATCGCCAACGCCCTCCAGTTGCAGCGTCGCGGTGTGCTCCGTCGCCGCCGCCTCTGCGGCGCTGTCCACCAGCTCTACCTGTGCGTCCAGGTGTCCATGTGAGAAGGTAGGTTTCCAGGTTGTGTGATGATTGCTGACGCCCTCCAGCTGCAGCGTTGCGGTGTGCTGCTTCGCCGCCGCCTCTGCGGCGCTGTCCGCCAGCTCCACGTTCATGGGCATACGATGGAAGGGTTTAGACATTGCAAGAGGAGCTCCACTGGATCCCAGGGCAGCAATTTGAGTCGGAAGGGGGCAAAAATGAGGGAGTCGTCGAGTATTGACCTGTGCTCGCCCGGCGCAGGTCACATATATACAAGGAACAGAGCAGCTGGGCCGCGGAAGCCGTGCTGCATTGCGGTTGACGCCTCTGCTGCGCTGCTCAGCAGCTCCAGACTGGCAGAAATCCTAAACAGGCATGCAGCTCTATGTTCCCGGTTCGTATGTAGCGGCAGCGTTGTCGAATGCATTGTCACTACAAGACTCGAGCACATTCACTTTAGTGTGCTGCGTCACTACAGGACTCGACAATGATCGCACCTCGGACACGATGAAGGCGTATCGCAGCGGGTCGGCGCCGTTGTCTGATGCGTCAAGCGCCGCCAGCCGCGAGCGCAGCTCCCCATCCGCCACATGCAGCAGCACTCGCGCCTCCAGCGCCGAGCCCAGCAGCTTGGCGATGCGTGCCTTTTCCAGCACCTGCGGGTCGAGCGAGCACTTCTGATGCTTTTCTGATGCATTTCTGATGCAAATCTGATGACAGATTACCGAAAGCAGTTCGTGTGTTCCCAGGGCCGGCGTGGTTTGCCGTGGCCAGAAACTGCCCCAGGTGTCGGAGCGTGTGGTGACTGTGCAGTGTACCACCGCACAGCGTTTGGGTTTAGCCCTCAGTGTCCCTAAAACCCTAAACCCTAAACCCCAAAACCACATGCCCTCAGTGGCCGCAAGACTCGGGAGCTTGCGCTGTGGTCAAGGCTGATAGATTGGAAGCCGTTGTTTGATGAGGTGTTCCATTGACAGATGAGTGCTTGAGAGAGCGGCTGCTCTGTCACCAGTTCTGTCTTCAATGCTCACCCTCTGCACAGCGAGACGGGCGCAGTGTTTCATGGCGCCTCAGTGGCGGGCGGCTCAGCGAGAGTGCCTGAGCATTGGGGTGCAATCGACAGCGCTGCCCGTGAAGCTGGCGAGCTTTGGCAGAGCTGTGCCCGCTGCGGCGCAGGGTCTCATCATGCGAGGAGAGGGAAGCAAGATAACGACACCAACCTGGTTGACCTCGGCGCGGATGGCGCGCAGGCTGCTGAAGGTGGCGGCGGTCTCCGCCGACAGGTTCCGCCACTCGTCCGGTGCATGCTGCCATCCCGCCTGCACGTCCGATGCGATGGCTTGGTACAAGTCGCCGGAATGACCCAGTAAAATGTGCTGTGATTCAGCGCAGAGTATCCACCCCACTGCATCACGCCACGGAGTTTGTTGCTGGTGTGGAAGATGTTCAGGTTTTTAGGGTTTAGGGTTTAGTCGCACGTTGCCGCTCGTCCGGCACACACATGCCGTCCCAAGATGCAGGTCGATCGTGCATCGCCCAAGCAGGGTTTGACGTTGGCCGTTGTGACTGTTAGGCAGGCGATGTGGAGGGATAGGACCAGTGCCAACCGTTGCATACCTGGAAGACGGACTGCGCGGGCACCGGCCAGGGCAGGTGCTGCCAGGCGTCGCTGCCAGCTGGAAGAATGTGTGTTCATTCAGCAGCAGCGGCGGCAGCGGCAGCGGCAGCAGCAGCAGCAGCAGCGGCAGCCACATCTTGACGACGGACTGCGCGGGCCAGGGGCAGGTGCTGCCAAGCGTCCTCCGCCGTTTGATGGAGTTGAGGAATAGACGACAGCAACATGGAATATACCTGGAAGACGGACTGCGCGGGCGCGGGCCAGGGCAGGTGCTGCCAGGCGTCCTCCGCCATGTGCGGCAGCACCGGTGCCAGCGCCGGCAGCAGCCCCCGCAGCAGCGCCGCCAGCACCGTCTGGCAGGACCTGCGACATGTGCAGGCAGCCTTCAGTGCAGTCTCAGCCTCGGAAGTGAGCCAACAAGGGCAAGCGCCGGCAGCAGCCCCCGCAGCAGCGCCGCCAGCGCTGTCTGGCAGGACCTGCGGCACAAGAGATGGCCATTCAGTGAGAGTCGGAGTACAGTGTGATGTGCGGCAGCACCGGTGCAGTTGCCGGCAGCAACCCCCGCAGTAGCGCCGTCAGCACCGTCTGGCAGGACCTGCGACACAAGGTGAACGTGGGCCGAGTTCATGAAGTTTGCTGGTTTTTCAGTCAAAAGTCGACTTTGCTGTGCGCTGTGCATCGTCTACAGCCCCAGCAGCAGCGCCGCCAGCACGCTTGTCTGACTCGTCCTGCGGCAGAGAGGAAATTACATTCTACATGCTGCATTATAGTCTGAAGTGCGCTGCATAGGCAGAATTAGCGCCAGCAGCAGCGCCGCGGTAGGGGCTCGGGGTGTGTCCACTCTGAGGCGCTGTGGCAAATCTTCTCTGCGTGCACGCTGACCAGGAAACCGTCCAGACAGCAGCGTGCAAACAAAAGCCGCAAGCTCACCTGCGGTCGTGCGAGTCTGTGCCTCGCACATACAGCCGGTCTTTTGCGACGTCCAGATAGAAGTTGGACAGCTCCAGCACCGTGAAGCGCTGGATGGCCTGCAGCATAGGAGCCATGAGAAACGTGTTGGAATAGAATGGAAACAGTGGCTTGTGTCCGTGACTAGGTGTCACACATCGACCCTGTAGGTCAGAGCAGGACAGCACCAGCAACGTCGGATGGCCTGCAGCCAGAAACACCGCAGATATGTGTGGAGCCATGGATGAGAAAATCTTGAGAAGTCCGGCACATCCCGCTGCTGGATGTGCTGGGCTGCGGCAAAGGATTTGAGTTGTGGCATTGTTGCACATGTAGCACAATTCAGCTCGAGCGTCCGCGGCCTGCATCTCTTCTGCTGGCGCCAACATCAGAGAGCCAGCGGAGGGCGGAACCCCCGCGAGAGGGTGCCCACAGGTTAGAGTGAATGGCAGTTGATGTGCAAAACCCTGATCATGTTTGCCAGGCACACCTGGTAGAAGCGCGCAAACTGGTAGTTCTCGTACGCCGCCTGCAGCTCAGCCGTGAGCGCCGCGGCTCGGCTCAGCATGTACCTGTTTGATACAAAACACCTGTCGAGATTCATCTTTGCCATTCGGGAGATCCCAGCTGGTGGAACATCGTGACAGATGGTGCACCATTGTTGCCCCGCGATTCACCTCTCAGTGGCAGGCAGCTGCGCCCGGTTGGGGTCAAAGCCGTCCGGGTAGGCAGGTCGGCGACAATTGCAATTGCGATCTTGGTGAGTTGCTGAGTTGAAGCATTTCGCACCTGTCTGTCACCGGCAGCTGGTCGTAGGCCACCGCATCGCGGTCGGGTTCGAAACCGTCCAGGTTGCCCAGCAGGAAGCGCAGCGTGAAACGCAGCTTGCGGTACGTGTCCGCTGTCTGCATATGTAAAAGGCGCAAGTATTGGAGATGCTCACGCGACACATTAGCCTGCGGCAAAGGACGGTGTGAAGAGCGCAGCTTGCGGCAAGTTTTTGCTGTCTGGTGGCCAACCAGTATGATCAGCGTGCGTGCGGAGGGCATCTAGAGGTCCGACCGGCTGGCGCCGTCCACATGCAGGACAGAGCGCAATGCAAAACAGAAGCACGCCTGTCGCAGTGCCACCAAGCAAAAGCCTGCGGATGCCGGCCTTTGATGTGAGACATGTGCTGTTTGTTCACCTGGTTCAGGATGCCAGAGCCGATGGACACATCGCCCGAGGTTGCGTCCACGGATGCCACCCACAGCCGCAGCACGTCCGCGCCGTAAGGCGGCTCCGCCTGTTGCGAAGTAAGGAGACGCTGTCGAATGCGAGAACGGCGGACTCAGCATGTGCGATTGCGTATCTGACCAGGCACAGTGTTGCAGCGTTTCAATCGGCAAACTGTTGTGGTTCCTGTCACAAGAAGTGTGATTTCGTAGGACAGGATTGCGAGTTTGTCGTCAGTGCATTGTCCGCATTAAATCAACACCTTCTGGTCCTTGCCGCCCAGCATGACGGTGCGCGGGTCCACCACGTTGCCGATGGACTTGCTCATCTTGACGCCCCGCTCGTCCAGCACAAAGCCTGCAAAACAGAGGTGAACTGTTACATGCAAGCACTTGAGCTCATGTCATGTGGACGCTCATTTTCATGCTTGCTTGTCCAGCACAAACCCTGCAAAATTGCATGCAGACACACGAAACATCTGCCACGAACTTCATTTTGTTCATCTTCACACTTCCTTCCTATGTCGGCAGCCACCCGCACTACACATGGATCTAGCCAGCTCTTCTGCCCAGAGTCCGTGACCAAGCACCATTCGTCATCAGTATGGCTGTGGGGCTTTCGGCTACCTGATGCAGAGACAGTGATGGAACGTGTGCAGACTATTAGGGTTTAGGGTTTATAGTGCAGCGCTTGCGCTCAGGAGCTGGTGCGCATACCGTGGGTGAGCACAGCCTTGTAGGGTGCGACGCCTGTCGCCGCCACGCTGGTAAGCAGCGAGCTCTGGAACCACCTGCAGCCGCACTCGGAATCGCTCAGAGCAACGGAACCGGCTTGCAGCTCCTATGCGCCGGTGCCAATGCTCGTGCAGCTGGGACTCGTACAGCGCGGTCGGCCTGCCGTCACGCTGTGATGCATCCAGCACGTATCAATCAAATTGCAATGACAGCTGCATGCAACGCATGGGCAGACCAGTCATTCCGCATACACGGCCTGCCCATGCGGCAGTCGAACGGCTGCTGCAAGGCTGACAGACATGCCGTAGAGGCACATGACTGGACGTTTTGAAGCACCGATGGCACAGACCCGACGCACCACGATTGATGTACCATCTCGAAGGTTATGAGATACGTGAAGCCTGCTGCGCGTGATTCGACAGTGAAAAGGCAGCGAAGACTTGACAAAGGACGTTTCCCGGCTGTCGCACTGTGACAGCCGTCTACACACAGGTCCGCTGGCAGCTGGAGAAACACCGACATTTCGATGCAGGCACGTGTCCGGGGCGTGGCGCATGGTTTTTAGGGTTTAGGGTTTCGATTCCTGCCCGCAATGGCGTTCGGAGCCAAGGCGACCAGACACATGGCCCCGCCACCAGCGACAACCGCAGCGTCGGCGTCCAGCCACCACGCATTACAACACATGTACATTCTTGAATGCCCCGTGATGCCAGACGTTATTATTTTCAGCCCTTAGGGTTTAGGGTTTAGGACTTAGGGTTTAGGGCTCACCCCCGGTGCTGGTCAGAGCCCTCCAGGTACAGGTCCGCTGGGAGGCTCAGCGCCGGGTCGGCATCGACGCAGCCCGCCCAGCTGGTACCGCTGTCGAACCACACGTCCTGCATGGATCACAAGCACATCGATGAGGCACGTGTGACAGGTCAACACGATCGCCATAACGTGGGGAAGCTGAGCAGCAGCACCGGATCCGCGTCCACACCACCCGCCCAGCTGGCGCCGCCGTCGAACCACGCGTCCTGCAGGAGATGGTGCAGGGTTTTCCAGGAAGGTGGGTTCTCCAAAAGTGAAGGTGCCCCCGAGACGGAGCAAGGAGTTCAGCAATGGCGGCGACGCTACTGGCTGGCTGACTGGCTGACTGGCAGCCTTTCTATCACCACGCCCAATGCTGCATTTGCCATACACATGCCACGAGACGCGCAAGCCACAATAAGGGTGGTTTCTCGCAGTGCAGCCTGCGATGTGTGCAAGGGTCAGCAGCCGCAATGCGATTTTGCCACCCAAAGCCCTTGGGCCATAATGCCAGGTCCGGCAGCTCCGGCGGCCGCAGCTCCTCCAGCAGTAGCCGTGCAGAAGCCGCCAATATCCATGTGGATCCTGATCTGAAAAACTCAGGTTGATGCTCACCATGGTGTCCTCGCCCTTTTTCAGCCGTGCAGCCTGGTCCCGCAGCTCGGCCGGCAGCAGGCCTTCGAGCGGCAGCTGCCACCAGGCGTCGGTGCCCTTTTCGGCGACCACCTTCTGCACGTGCGCAATGCTTGCCTCCGTCATCAGAGGCTCCCCTGCAGATAAGCACAGGCGGCAATTCGATCAGGAATGAGGAGCCTGTACCTCGTGAAGTCGTGCATGGACAAAACTGGGACGAGTGGTACAAGCACGATATTTTCAGCTTTCATTTGAGCCCAGATGGTATGTCACCTGCAGTCTCGATGCAGACTGTTTTGTCTGAGACCTGGTATTCCACGAACAACAGCCAGAACGGAGCAGCTTTCTGTTCTCTGTGACACTCGCCGATCTCATTGTTGTAGAAGACGGGGATGGCACCCCACACTGCACCAGACTATACCAGGAGCACTTCCGACGTCACGGACCAAAGTGCACCTGTCTCGGTGTCGTAGAAGACGGGGATAGGGACGCCCCACTTGCGCTGCCGGCTGATGCACCAGTCGTTGCGGCCCTGAGTCATGGAGGTGATGCGCTTCTTGCCGCTTGCCGGCAGCCACTGCACGCTGTTGATCGCCGCCAGCGCCTCTTTCCTGCAGATTTATCATACATACAGAACTTGATACAACCCAGCAACCAGAGTGCAAAGTTTTGCGTCGCAGAGGTGTCGTGCGTATCGCTGCTCGCCGGCAGCCACTGGACCCTCTCAATCGCCGCCAGCGCCTCCTTCCCTGCACATCAGTTACACGTTTTAAGTTTGCAATGCTTTCCAGGAATAGAGGTGCGCCCAGTCGTGCGTCATGGAGGTGCTGCGCTTTCTCGCCGCGCGCCGGGGCACGCTGTCCGCTTTTCTGCGGAATGGACACACAAGCCAGTGAATCGCAGGCCGGCCGATGCACGCACTGAAGTTGCTGACGTCATTGTGGCAATTGATGGTATGCAGCAAGGCAGGTTGAAGCGGGTCGGCTACGGACAACCTCGCTCCAGGCACATGGGATGCCCAGCACGGGACCCAGAACAGCTGCACGCCCTCGGCAGGATTGCACTCCGGCTGCGGGCGATTGTGATCAGAGTGCGGGCTATCAGGCAAGCAGTATAACGATGTGTTGACCCAAGGACTCGGGTGGTGCTGATCGTTCAGCACAAGAAATGCTTTGACCGACGTGATGCAGTTTGCAAGTCAGGCCGAAAATGCGAGGAATGGACCCGCACGGGAAACCGACCGCTCAGGCAATCCACAGGTCGGTCGCGCGGTAGGTACAGTCCTTTGACTTAGCTGATATTGACCCTCAAAAGTACAAGATATGTAATCAGCTTTCAGAGCAGCGAGCGCGCACCGGGAGCCGTCCAAGGAGGCGGAGCATTGGCTAATTGCGCGGTGGAGATAGACTCTTTGTGTAGCTGACACTGCAGCTCAAGAATGGCAGTGATTGTCTGGATCAGCGCTTACCGGAAGCCGTCCACGGAGGCGAACCACTGGTCAGTCGCGCGGTAGATGGTGGGCAGCTTGGTGCGCCAATCGTACGCATAGCTGTGTGCGTAGCTCTCCTCCTACAAGTGGGGGGGCAGATGTCAGCACAACGTCCCAACTTGAAAGATGAGCAAGTCAAAGACGCAGCAAAATCAGTCGTACGCGTAGCTGTGTACGTACCCCTTCTCCGGCGAGGTCGCTTCTTCTGATGAGTCCATCAGAAGACGTTTCCAGCTCGGAGACAAGCGGACAGGTCACATACGCTGCTGCGTCACTTGAGAGTGTAGCTGTGCACCAAGCCAGGCGCAGGTGGGGCGGTTGAATAATCAACCAGCTTTTGATTATGCTGAGGAGCGGGCATCTGGATGTAGCTGCAGGAGTTCCGAATGAAGCACCTTCAGCAGCGCGCCGGCCTTTTCGAGCGCCGCGATGACGGCGGCGTTGCCCTCGTCCAGGACCGCTAAACCCTGGAACTCAGCCCCCGCCTCCGCGGTGAAGCATCCGGCGTCATCCACCGGGCTGAACGGCTCCAGCCCGTGCTGCAGCCCCAGCTACATGCCGGCAACAAAAGCAACTGAAGGAATGTGCAGATGAATCGAGATGCGTTGCTTTGGTGTGACCACATCGCCCGCCTCCGCCGTGAAGGCCGGCGTCATCCACCGGGCTGATCGGCTGCAAGGCAGGTTCGCTTCTATGCTGCCGTGTAAGTTGACCCATCAGCGTGCGCTGGTGTGCAGACTGCAGCCCGTTTTGCAAAGCCCGCCGTTGCCAGTGAGCCCCACCCACCTGCAGTGCTTGCTTCCCTAGGCCTCATACTGTCAACGAGCTCGGAAACACTGGCATAGCTGCATTTTACTGGTACCTCGAAGTCGTGGTGCCATGTCAACTGCGATGGCGACAGCAGGCCAGCACCCTGCCTGCCTGACCGCTCCTCCCGTGTACGGCTGAGCGCGGCGTGCGCCAGCCCGTGACGGGGCTTTAACAAAATAGTTAAAAATATTTGTATATAATTAAATGAAGCCACCTCAGCTTGATTGGTAGAGTATTAGGTTTGTAACCTAACAGTTATCGGTTCAATTCCGATGGTTGGCTTTTGAGAGAGTCTAAACTGTGGCTTTTATTAAATAATAAAATAAAAGCCATTAGAAGCGTTGATTTATGAGCCTTTTTAACAGTCTGCGACGCTGCTGTTGATGAAACACAGTCCGACGGGAGCTGCCGACAACGTCTCACCTGGTAGTCCTCCTGACCGTGGCCGGGCGCGCTGTGTACCAGCCCCGTGCCGGAGTCTGCCGTGATGTAGTCGCCGCCCACGAGCACGCTGCTGATGCGGTCGCACAGCGGGTGCGAGTAGGTCGTCCCCGCCAGCTGCTCGCCTGCAGATAGCCAAACAGGACACTCTAGCACGTCAATGTGTCATGGTGACACAGACATCTAATCAGCCGCCAGCGCGTACGAGTGCCCGCCAGCTGCTCGCCTGTATCAGCGTTTCCTTCCAGACACCAATGCAGGCGAGGGCTGGTTTAGTCAGCGCTATGATCGTCAGCACTGTGATTGAGATTCGAGCTTGCATGCGAGATTCGCACATTGTCCAGCAGATCCGATGGTTGCTACACGGAGGGCCGTGCAGCACGTGTCAGTCGAATTGGAGGGCCGTGACAGCAAGAATCCGCAAGGCGATAAGGGCGCACCTGAGAGGCTGCCGAGGCGCTGCAGCGACGCGTCGCCCAGCTTCTCGCCAAACTTGTCCACCAGGTCCGACGCCACAAACAGCTTGCGCCCGTCCTGCAGGCACAGAAGGACACGCCTGGTCCTCTTGACAACAGCTGACAACTGCTCGACACCGGAAAAACTGGTGTTTTTCACGGGCAACAGGGCGTTTGCGTGTTCACAAGCCCGATTGGCCTGTGCATCGCATCGACAGAGGTACATTCTCGCCTGAGGCTGCGCAAGCGTGCACTTCACAGCGCAGCAGAGGGTGAGAACAAATGCCCAGACGGCCGACCAGCACAAGCGGCATCTGCGAGTACTACCGGCTGCCTTCGGCTGCAATTCCATGTTCACCAGCGACATTCGGAAGTTGGATATGAGCAATGAGCATGCCGAGGGTTGAACGCAATTTGCCGGCCTTCTTTGCTGACATGATGACATGGATACCAGTTATCTCACCTGTGTCTGTATCAGCGAGTACTGCAGGCTGCCGTTGACCGCGACCGCCATGTTGGCGGGCATCGTCCAAGGGGTGGTGGTCCAGATGGCGATCGATGCGCCGTCCGCTGCGGATCGGAGCTCCTCCGGCACAGAGTCGCCTGCGCTACGGCGGCGACAAGGTCGACACAAACACGGATGAATTTGAGATCTGACCACGTGATTCTGGGGTCCAGATGGCGACTGACGTGCCGTTTGCTGCGGCTTTTGAGCGCCTCAGGCATGGACGCACCTGCACATGGAATGGAGCAGCATATAACCAGCTTTAGCTCCCCCCAGCCGCAGTCGCCCGCAACAAGGTAGCCAGTTGACGCTCGAATCCAACTTTTCTGAAAGCTTCGGTGGACAGCAGTCAGTAGGGTGCGGTGTCCAGATGGCAATGACCGCATTGCCAGCTCCAGCAATGACCGCATAGCCAGCTCCAGGAGCATGGAGGTCCCCGCCCTACAAGTTGGTCAGGCACTCATATTGCCAGACCTGCAACACTGGTGGTGCACAGCAAGTGAGAATGTCTGGTGTAGCACAATCGACATCAGCACAAGCCAGCACTCACGACTTGCCGAGCGAGTGACACACCGAGAAAGTCGTCAGAGCCGCGGAAAGCGAACTGAATGAGCATCCGAGAATCACGAGCTCTACTGTCGTTGACTTTATAAGCCTGATTTAGCACGCACACTGCGCTCTCTATGGAGGTGGCCGCGGCAGAACCCGCGTCGGTTGAAAAAGCGCACCGATAGTGTGCACTGGCAGCGCGACATAGATGCTGCGAGAGGTGTGACCCTCCGGGTACTCCAGCTCCTGCACGCGACAGCCGCAGCCGGATGAAATTCGCAGTGGCAAGACTGGGCTTGTGGGCCATCTGATGATTGGGAGGCGTCATGATTTGTGCATCGATGGCTGCGACGCCGCTGCAACGCTACGTAGCACAGCGATGTGGTGCAGTGGCATGACTGAATCAGTACGCTGGGATGTCAAATGTGCGGCGGCCACATTGCGCCGCTGCGCTTGCAGGATGCTTCTGCAAGCAGCGTGGAGGCTCGGGGCCGATACGCTTCTGTGAGGAGTGGTGAATGACCGTGGCTGTCGAGGCGCATTCTGCCACAAGCCAGCGTCGACGAAGGATGTCAAGATCACTCGCGGCTTCCACCGGCGCGGTGCGGCTGGAGAGCAGCGAGTGAAACGGGCCTTCGCCCGCGGCAGGCGCCGTGCGCCGGGTCCACACTGCAAGTCTCGGAGAGTCAGTTGTTCTACATTGCAGAGCCTCACCGCCTCGGCGAGCGCTGTGCGGCTGGAGGGCGACCAGTGGACGGGCTTGCGGCCGCGGTAGATGTGGCCGTTGAGGAACATGCGGCCAAAGACGCCCAGCTGCGCCGCCTCGTAGGCGGGGTTGAGCGTCAGGTAAGGCGCCTCCCAGTCGCCCCACACGCCAAACCTGCATCACAGATGTCGTGACTTGTGCTGCTGCAAAGTCGGGATACAAACCCAGCTGCGCCGCCTCGGAGGCGGGGTTGCGTGTCAGGTGCGGCGCCTCCCAGCCGCCCCATACGCCAGCCTGAGCGGCCGATTGGGACATGAGTGGCCTTGGAAAGTGTCCATTGGCCATGGACGCGGCCAAGCGTCAGTTGATGCGCCTCTTAGATCCCCCGGATGCACGCCAGGTATGGCGAATGAAAATTCGTGTGTCGGAACGCTGTAGGGTCTTATAATAAATAAGTATTATGTAACAGGACACGTATCTGCGCCGCATCATAGGAGAGGTTCAGCGTCAGGTAGGGCGCCTCCCAGTCGGCCCACATGCCATATCTGCACCACGACACTGTGTCAATTGAAACGCTGTAGGGTTCTGAGACAAGGCGCCTGCTCTCAGTCGCCCCACACGCCAGACCGGGCTCGAGAGAACGGTCGTCACAAAAAGCGGTGTGGCTGTGCGGACAGAGTTCTGTGTTACATGTGGCGCCTTTTCGTCGCCACGAAAGCTGCCGCTGGACTTGCGACAGCGTTGCCGTGGAGAGGCTCGCCTTCAGTTCACCTCCCGTTTTGAAATGTGACTAGAAATGTGAGAAGACGCATTCACCTCGTCAGCCCGGCCACAGCCAGACCGTTGTCACCCATTCTACCCTGCACTTTCATCTTGACTGACATGAGGTTTACTGCTCCGCACATTGGCAGGGCAGAAGCACCGTGTGCTGCGGCGTGTTAAGGTACACACCGCTTGAACTGGTCCCGCTGCGAAGCGACGGTCTTCAGCGCGAAATCGCGTGCCTTGTACCGCAGCTTGAGCCCGGTGAGTCCTTCCCGCTGCTCCGCGCTCAGATTCTGCAGCACCTGCGGCGGTCGAGAAACGGAGCATCAGATCTAGGATTCGATGTGCCGCAGCTTCAGCCCCGACTGCCGTGTCCGCTGCTCCGCGCCCGTTGTCTGCAGCACCTGTGGGAGGGCTAACAAGAGGACTCGGTTGCATGGGGCCTCTGCCCTAGCGCATCCCTGTGCTCCCGGCAGTCCTCCCCAGCTCATACACGCCTCGGGAAGGTGCCAGCCTGGCGTGGAAGACAGCAGACGTCGACCCAGACGCGCACCACGTACAAGGGGGCGGCGCTTCGTTCATAGCCACACTCCTTGTTGAGATGTGCGCCCCTTTCCTTGACGCCATGCCTCAGCGGGGTAGGACCAACCTGGCCAGTTGCAGTGCGCGCTGCGCGATCACGGCTGGGTACAAAGCTCACCTTGAGCTCGATGGGCAGGCCGTGGCAGTCCCAGCCGGGCACGTACTTGGCCTTGCGCCCCGCCAGCAGCTGGTACTTGACGATGATGTCCTTCAGCACCTGCACAGGAGCGGTGGGGCAATGCGTTGTGACGTAGGCATGGGTTTAAACCCTAACAAACCCTCGAAGATCAGGAGGCTCGTGTCTAGCTGATGGCGCAGATAAGTGGAGAGCAAACCCTAAACCCTAAAACCTAGAGACGTATGCAGGCCCTGGAAGACTCGATGTCACACGGCTGCACGTTTTCCCATGGCGGCAACAAGGAAGGTGGTCTGAAGCAGGGTTTAGGGTTTAGGGTTTAGAGTCCTCCACACACCTTGTTGAGCGCATGCCCTATGTGCAGGTCACCGTTGGCGTAAGGCGGTCCGTCATGCAGCGTGAACGGATCCTGCACAGTCGGCACAGCAATGCAGTCACAGTCTGTAGCAAAGCTGTGGCAGCATGTATGAAATTGCAGCCCTGTCCTGCCAGGATGCAGGCGCCATCCCTCACGGCGGCCCGTCATGCAGCAGGAAGGGATGCTGTGTGCTGGCAACTCGAAATTGCAGTTGCAGTGGCTGGTAAGATATCCGGCCTGCCTCGTCTGGATGCGCGCGCTATGCCTCACGGCGGCCTGCTGAGCAGCGTGACGGGCTCTTGGAATCGGATGTGTCAGGAGGAAGGGAGCGGCAGCTGCCGGACGACTTTGCCGGACGAGTTTGACAGCCAGCCACGAGCCCCGCCCTTCCCAGAGAGCGGGGTCTGCAGTGGGCTATGTAAATGTATGTGTCGGCAGCGACACAGGGTGCGATTATATAGCCCGGTGCTGGAGCAGCGGAATTGAGGGGCCACACATCAAGCACGCTGCCGACCCTAAGACATAACATGCTCGACTGTCAGCCATGTGACACAATACTGCTACCTGTCGGTGCCCTGTGCATCTGCCATGCTCAATGCGCCCAGGTGCACATGCCTTGCCATTGTTCGTACAGCATGCTTCCCTGCCCTTGCCATTCCACATCGTTCATTTCGGGCTAGGCGTCGCGCCGCTGCTGGCAGGCGCGCTGCTCTGCCCACCGCAGGCTCAGCTCGAGAGGCAGCAGCGCTGTCGAATGACAGCTGAAAGCAAAGCAGAACGCTCACCCCAGGGTTGGCGTCGCGCAGCTGCTCGTAGGTTCGCTGCTCTGCCCACTGCCGCTGCAGCTCCGGCTCCCGCTGCACACTGTTGGCACGCATGTTGAACTTGGTGACTGGCAGGTTCACCGTATCCTTGTATGGGCCTGCAGATGGAGATTCGAGCTTTTTGTGTGCTGCTCTGGCACATGTTGGCGGAATCGGGCACCGGCAAGGTTGATCATGCTGTTGTGCGAGCCTGCGCAGTAGAGACTTCCTGGCGCAATGTTCCATGACGCATCATGTACAAGCTGCTACGGATACACTGCATGTGGTGCCCACTGGGCAATTTACAAGTCCTTGGGTGTCAGCATAAGGCCTGAATGCAGTGGCAGGCTTGCTTGTGCGGGGCAACGGCGTCAAGCTGAGCGCACGCCCGCTGGAAGCGGTTCTGGTAGAGCTTGAATCAGATCAGGCACTCACTGTCGTCCTGCTTTTTCTTCTGCTTGCCGCCCCTCGCGGCCGCCACGACGCCGTGCCACCGCCGCGCCTGCGGCTGCATGGGCCCGCGCTGCCTGCCGCCCCATGCCGCCAGCACCGAGGCGCCAGGCGACGCCGTCGTCGTGCCGCCCCGCAGGCTGGCCGCGCTGCTGAGTTCCCGGTAGGCCGGGCGCGCCGCCTGCTGAGCTGCGGCTGGCGGGATCGCGCCAGCCAGCCTGCTACGGAAAGGTGTGCGCAGCGCCGCCTGCACCGCACAGCTCACGAATCTCCTTTTTTGTTGCTTTCTGTCGTATACTTGTGCCCATCAGGCACTCTAGCTTGAAGGTGGCTGCCGCATGGTGGCGTCTCAGTGTCGATGGCAGCGCACCCTCCCTGCCTCGGCAACTTCGGGCTCGCAACCCGACCACTGAAGCTGATCGTTGATCCGCAACCAAGTGTCCGTACTGCTATGAAGCGATCTGGACACGAAACATTCCACCCTGTGTGCACAAGCATTGAGCCACGAATGCCCACCCTCGGAAGGAGCAGCGCGGAGGTGCAGCCGCAGGGGCTGCGCAAGCCCGCCTGCATTGCGGCTGCGACCACTGCACCCAGAAAGCCTGCCGTGGCCACGGCTTTTGATCTACAGGGACCGGGTCATGCGCTGCACATCGGACTTGGTCTGGTGTCCCCGCGCTGTGCGACGTTGACAGGGTGTAGGACGGCCACAGCCGTTTGCGATCAGATGTCGAGGTACGACGTGAGCATGCAAATCGACGCAGAAGACTGTGATCTGTTGAGCTCGGCCAGCTCATACGCCTCGGGTTCGCAGCGTTATCGACCCCAGGCATGCCGGATGCGCTATCGACCCCGGGCATGCCAGGTGCAACAGGGCAGCCCCTTTCGTGCAGCCAGCTGCTAAGGTTGCTGGAACGATCAAGTCCAACGTTGGCATGAGCAGCTCACAGCGCATTCGCAGCCGCCGCCGCCGCCGCTGCCGTCGCCGCTGCAACCGCTACCGTTGCTTCTGGGTCGCTGCTGTATTCGGGTGCTGCATTATATGCGGCAGCCGTGTGCACAGACTCGCGTGGACGTCCTGGACGATTTCAAGCGTGCAGGCGATTGTAACCTAGAGTTCCGTCAGTCGATCAAGTGCAGGACAATACCGACGTGATACTTGAAGGTCTACCTGAAGGCCAGCATCAATTGCAGGTTCGAGTAGCACGCCAAGCCTCTGCCACTGCGTCAGCTGCATGCTTCTGCGCCATAATCTCGTCGGCTCCCCAGGCGCTTCGGCCCACGCCGTGCCGATCAGTTCCCTTTCACCACTGTCGCAGCGCAGCTGCTTGTGAACAGAGCGGTCAGCCCTCAACGGCGCCTTCGTCTGCAAACGCCATGTCCTGCTCCGACTTGGCGTGCGCCTGCAGATGTAAGTTTGTCAACTCTATATGACATGGACTTGATCGCAGTTCTTGGGTGAAACACCTCCGGAAATCATTTTCACATCGGAACACTCTATATGTTCCTGTCAAACGTTTTCAGGTGCGCACAGTTGGGAACCCATCTGGAATCGGAAATCCACCTGTGCCTTGTGCTTAGGCGCGAACACAAAGTCTGGCGGCGGTGGCCCCAGCAGCATCTCGGAGATGGCCACCCAGTCGCGCGGGTCGTCGCTGCCGAGTAGGCCCTCCAGGCGCGAGCGTCCGCGGAAGCCGGGGTTGCGCCAGTTGAGGTGCGCCGCCGTGCAGCCGGTCTCCAGCAGGCCGACGGGGATATAACGGTGCAGGAAGGACAGCCACTCCAGCAAAAAGCGCCTGCACACCCGTGCGGCAGAGTTGAGTTCAACCCTGTGTGCAGAAATGCAGATAGCCTGCTGGCCAACCAGTTGTCGTGTCATGCTGCTCCACTGGAATGGTCAGCAAGGGGCTGGTGGGACAGCAGCTGTGCGCATCCATCACTGACGTGGTCTCAGCGCTTAGGGTTTAGGGTTTCGGGCCTGCCCTTTCAGTCGGACCCCGTGTGCATGCATCAGCCCCAAAGGAGACAAGACACGCACTTTTGTTGTCCGATCAATTGCTGCATCGCTCACCGTGTCGTCTCGACGCCCTTGGAGTCGGAGCCCCAGTGCGTGAGGCCATAGGCGCAGAAGTCCTTGAGCAGATCCAGGCGCTCGCCAGCGGAGATGTCCCAGTGCCGGCGCTCCTGGTGAAAATAAAACCTGGAGTTCGTCAAAGTGACTGCAAAAACTGGCCAAACAAGGCCTTGAGCAGGCCCCGGAGCTCGCCCCTGGGGATGCGCCAGTGCCGCCGTCCCTGGTGGTGGGAAGGAAATCCAGCTTGAAGTGCTGCGTTCAGTCAAACCCTAAACCCTAAACCCAACCAACGCAAACAGCTTGAGCAGGTTTTTGTCGCTCGCCCGCGGAGATGCCCCGGCGCCACCTTGACTGGATCGCTAACAATCATCGACTATTCAAGGTTTAGGGTTTAGGGTTTCGGGTTTAGGGTTTTAGGGTCGTACGCTTCCGAGAAACGCAAAGTCTGCCATGCTGGGATGTCGTCTTTCACACCTGAGTCTCGGTGAACAGCCAGGGCTTGATGAGTGCGGCGCCGCCCGCCATGAGCGACGCCAGTTTGCTTCTGAATGCCGACAATGCCACGGAAGGACGTCCTTGTCGCACCTTGATCTCGGGTTGAATATGCGGCGCGGCCGACCATGGGCGTGGAAGCACTTGACTTTTCAGCATCGCAATGCTGAGGATCTGTGTGCAAGACGATCTGCTGCCCCTTGATCTCGGTGAACAGCCAGGGCTTCATCCGGGCCTTCCTTGCCAAGCGACAATTTCCAACGAGTTCAGTCGTACATTTTTGAAACGCACCTTGATCTCGGTGAACAGCCAAGGCTTGATGAGCGCGGCACGCCCCACCATGAGCGATGCCAGCCGCGAGCCCGAGCCCAGCAACTCGCCCCACTGCTCGTGGTTGTACACGTCGCCGTTGCCGAGCATCTGGAAGCCCTGCAGTGTCATGGGGACGACTTTCAAATGGCAGTTCAACTGAGAACTCCTATAGATATCGCTGCGCCTCGTATGCTTGTGGTTGCACGTGTCGCCGTTGCCCAGCATCTGAATGTACTGCAGCGCAGATGCATCTCCTTCGACGGATGTGTCGTTCATTGCAGCGCTCCATCTAACCAGCACCCATTGAGGCATGAGACTAACAACAGCAATACGAGGGTGCCGCGCACCTCGGGGACACTAGAGGCGCAGCGCTGCACGTAGTCCCAGTCTGCCAGCTTTGAGTACCTGCAACAGTGCAGCAGAGACATGGGGAGGTGGGTTAAGCGCAAACCGATCTGTGTAGGGACGACACATTCCGAGTCCAACCATTGCCGCGTTACATTGTGTTGGTGTGTGCACAGCGCATTATCGGGCTGCGCCATGACAGCACATGTTTTCTGCAGTGCACGTGGGTTGTGTGTCACGCAGGAGCCTCCAGTCATACCAAGCCCGCAGCGCGCTGCCTGCCGTTCGCCGCAGAGTGGGAATCGCACCGCTGCTGGCGGGTGCGACCGTGCAGCGTGACGGCGGCGGCGCCCCAACCAGCCGCCTGCGGGATGAGGTTGTGCGCCACGTCCTTGTTGTCGTAGTACCCCTGCGCACCATCTCGAGATCAGCTTGCAGCATTCAAGCTCATCAGCCTGACCTCAAGTCGACGGCAGGTGACGCGGGAGGCTGGCGAGCCGCCTGCTGACGCGCCCGCTTTTTTATTAGCGAACGGTTTTGGAACGAAATGAAAACATATCATCACAAATATTGAGTTTTTAGCGGCAGTAAGGTTGAAGAGGGATCCTGGTGGACGGTGGGGTGGTGTGCAGCTCTGTCAGCAACATGTCAAAGAGCTGACTATCGCGTCTGGATGCCTGCCGGCGGTTTCACGCAACATCATCCGAGGACCTGTCTTGTGCAGCTTGTGAGTTGTCGTGACAGCACGCGCGCCGCCGCCTTCACCTTCATCCTCCGAGTCGGGTTATTCCCTGCTCAGATGTGGTGGTGCAATGCTCCTACCTTGCGCAGCTTGAAGGTGAGGGGGCAGGACAGCACGCGCGCCGCCGACCTGACCACCTCCCCCATCTTCTGCGGCTTCAGCAGCATCGCCGAGCCGGCGCCCCTGCGCGTGCCGAAAGTTGTCATTCCTATATGCTGAGCTACCGCTTCGGCGAATGCCCTTATCACGTGAGCTTACCAGTGCCGCAGGTGGTATGCTATGCGTACTGCAACGACAGAGCAACAGCTTGGGCGGGTCACCCAACACGGATCATGCAGCGCAAAGGTAGTGTCCAGTCTGGAACCCTAAACCCTAAACCTTTGCTCACCTGTTGCACACCAGGTCGATGGGGCACCCCATGTTGATGTCCTGCAGGTGGAACCGTCGGTGGGATTCTGAGCGGAGATTCTGATGACACGAGCGCATCGTTGCAAGACTGCGATGCGCTTTTGCAGGGTGCCGGCAGGCGTGCTGGATGCGCTCGCGAGCCACGTGGAACGGCGCATCCGCAGCATCGAGTTGTCATTCGAAAACCCAGGCATGTGCGTCAGGCTGACTACTACTGACTACTACATACTGACTACTACATACTGACTTGTTTTAGCTTTGTAGTGTCACAGGACCGCACCACGAAATCGACGCTGACGTGCTCGTCCAGCAGCTGGCAGCAGCGCGCCACAGCGTCCGGGAAGCCACCGCAGATCTGGCCAGTAAGAACCAGGCCAGTGCGTCAGTGCGCCACCACTCAAGATCTCCACACCCCCTGCAGCCGTCTGGCTGCACGCAGCTGAATGACGGCCGAAAACACGGCATCGTCCGCAGCCTGAGTATGTCCAGGAGCCGAAACCCGTCTCTTCTCCTTACTAAGGAAAATTTTCCTTACTAAGGAAAAGATGTAACTTAGTAAGTTGCATGATTGTCGTGGAAGTGGGACTGACAGGATTGTACACGTCTGAGCACCTGCACGCCGAAGAGGTCCTCGCAGGGGTGGCGCCGAAGCAGCGCCCACTCTGAGGCCTGGCCCTGGATGATGTTGGTGGCCATCGCCATCTCGCCGCACGTGATGTCTACACCCAGGTCCTTGCACACCCGCCTGCGATGGAGGCACACCAAAGTATTTCCCTTGTTACGTGTCAATACACTCAGCTGCGGGTTTT